>OBUW01000004.1_pt1 | contig 295954 bp, 159 predicted proteins | sample 1475761 | NCBI WGS metagenome assembly OBUW01 (sample SAMEA2579908, study PRJEB22360) | human gut metagenome | biome: human gut; feature: human-associated habitat; material: faeces | place: Denmark | collected 2008/2010
TAAATACCAATCATTAAACTATAGAAACGAAGAAAACAAAAAAAAAGGTTATTTTATAAACGATATCCTTCAAGATTTGTATATATATGTATGTATTTATGTTTAGATAAGTTTGTGAAAATTATGATTCTTATATATATATATTTTTTTTTTTGCAACAATTGATGCTTGCTTATATGGCTTTATCATGTAACGTTAGTATCAACTGGTGATGGATGACGTGTTTAGGAGATGTATCAATTTATCTAAATTGCAACAAGAAAAAAATATCACAATTTGATAAAAACCAATTCAAGTAAGACAAGATATGTGATGTACGTTTAATTTGTCGGAATTTGTATTTGGGAGTGGGTGTCTAACTTTTGCAAGAAACTAAGAAGGAAAAAACCACCATTAATTCAATTTCATGAGTTTGGTTTTTTATTTTTTATTTTATTTTTTTCAGGCACGAGAACAGGATCCCAGAATTTGTGATATCTAAGATAATAGCCATAGATACATACATAACCAGTTGATTAGGATTTGAAGACTGACAATAGTCGATTATCTTCTTTGACATCTGTGAATGTGTCCGTTTTCGTTTTTCATTTTTCGTTTTCGTTGTTGTTTTGTTAGCCTCGGAAAATTCAACATCTGGTTTCTTTACATTTTTTTTGATTCCGTCTTTGTGATATTTTATTATCCATCTTTGGTAAACCCGGTCAAATCGACAAATTGACACAAAGAGAGATTCATTTGAGGGATTTTTTTTTGTTTTTCCATCTCTTCCAATGTTCAAGATTTTTTTTTTCCATAGCGACTAATAAGAGAAAAGAAGATACAGATAATGATGTCTTCGTCTGTTGCTGCTGCTGCTGCTGCTGCTCATTCATCCAATTGAAGGGTCACAGTAAGTTGTCAATGTGTAGTTTAGATCAACACAATTTTTCTTTTCTTTTCTTTTTTGAATAAACTTTATGCAGTTTCTTGTGAAGTGGCCAAGAGGGAAGAGCTACAGTAAGAAATAAAACAATAAGCCAATAATATAATCAGCTTAAAATTGAAAATAAGATGTGTGGTAAATAAATCGAATGTGATTACTTCAAATACATACATTATCAACAACAACAAAGTGAAATAAAGTCAAGTACGTTTGTATGAAAAAAAAAAAAAAAACTTTAATCAATTTCATAATCTTTCCACTGATACATAGATAGATAATGAAAAACCAACTAGTAAGCAAGTCTACCGAATTATCCGCTTAAAACAAGATGCTAATAGTTAAAGAAAGAATTTCTTTTTTCTTTTTTTTTTTTCATTATCAACAATAACAACGGCATCAAATAAAGCCTTTCCTTCTCAATTCTAACCGTCTTTGACCGGTAATAACTAATTCGCTTTAGTACTTTATAAATTTTTCGCTGTGATTAAAAGAACCTAAACATATTTTTGCAAAATCCGAGTGATTAAAGCGACTGGTGTTGGTAGTGTAGTGCACGTGAGGACACGGAACTGAGCAAGAGGGGGGGAGAAGAAGAAGAAAATGGGGCGGCATTAAACAGGCAGTAGAGGCAGAATAGGCAACAGTTAGCGCGGTCGCCGGAAAATAAGCCAACCAACCAACCAAACCAACCAACCAGACCACAAACGTAAAAAGAAAAAAAAAAAAATCTCTCATTCCCAAAAAAACTAGACCACAAGATTCGCTGGCTGATGGGTAGTGCTGGTGCGATTGTGTAAGCCATGTGCATTTATATCCGATGATAATCTACAGACAACAGCAACAGCCATCATTGGATAAAGTTAATATCACGAGGTAATTATCGTAATTAATCCCAATAATAAAGTTATACTACAATACTCATTGCCGTTAACTTGTTGATGTATATGTAGCACTTGCCAACATGTATTCAACAATAATAATAATGATGATACTGTTAGAAGTACGAATTGGGGAGGAGAGGGGGGCACGAAAAAGAGGGGAGAAAATTTCCGTTTTATCCTCTACACCCTTCTACTTCTACCCTTCTTTATAACCGACTAAAACACTACACTTGTATCTCCATTTCTTTTGTTGTCTAATTTAATTATCTATAATTTATTTACATTTTTCCGCTTTAACAGAAATAATCAACAAGCACGTCCAATAGATTGTGGTTTTAGGTATTGTTATTATTGGTCTATAAATTTTAGATTAGCTTGTCAAAAATTGTGTACATACAATTGTGCCCATCTTTTTAATTTTAAAAACCTTGTTTTGTGTTATAAAGTTACGTAATAAGTGTAAATCTAAACATTGGAGGATGGAAGGAAGAACAATTCTCTTTTATTTTTTTTAACAACTGACAGAAGTCATAATATATGGTATTATTAAAAAAGTAAGAACAATTGTTATTAATAATATAATTCTAAAGTTTCAAGAAGAAGAGAAGTCATGTGCTATGATAAGAAGTCTATAATATTACTTTAATATTAACCAAGAGAATGGGTCGTAAAATATAAAATTAATTGTTTTCATTTTCAATCAATTGAGGTAATTTATTTTTTTAGTTCACATGTGCACGACTCGATTAGAAAAAAATTTTTTTTGTTTTTGTTTTTTGCTTTTTGTTTTTTTGTTTTGCTTTCAATTTGTTCGCTCCGGAATGAAATGCAAAATTACTTTTAGAAGAAGTTTGAAAGTAAGCAACGGGAAAACACACACAATTGAAAAAACAATATTTAAGGGGAATAAATTCACCACCTTCAAAAAATTCTTCCTTCCTTTCTTTCTTTCTTTCTTTCTTCTTCCCTTCTTTCTTTTCTTCTTTCTTTTCCTTTTCTTCTTTCAATTGAAATATTTCAAATCAATAATTCCAATAATAAATACCAAACCATAATGTTACCACCAGGTGTTATTTTAGTCTTTTGTTTGATTTTCGTTGCTTTCTTGCTTGTTTCTGGTGTTTTCATCCAAAAGAAACTTAAAGCTAGAAAAGCTCAACAAAGATTTTAAAAAGACAATTAAATAGCAATTGATAATGCTATTCCAAAGTCTAGATAGTTTTATCATAAGTTAACTATCCTATTTTTTTTAATTTTATTTTATTTTTTATTACCATTTTTTTTTTAAATCTTACAAAATCTACTTTTTTTTTTAAAGAAATATTATTGTCTATTATTGTTTTATATTATGGGGACTATATTTTTAATCTTGTCAAGGAGGGACAGGAATCATTGAATTTACGATTTGGTTTTTTCATTAACCGTTTTTGTTTTTAATAATTCACATTTAACAACACCACTAGTATTACTACTACTACACATGCATCTGCTTTTTTAAATATGTTAACAATATGATATCAAAAAAGGACGGTAATTTAGAAATTGGGGAATTTCTTGTATTACAATATAACGTTTTTTTTTTCATTTATCTAATATTGGAATTTTTTTTTTTGTTTTTGAAATTGTACTTAATAATAATGATATTTATTAGGATGAATTTTTTTTTATATATGACTATTATTGGGGAATAATTGTCAATCCTTGTTTTTTTTTTTTTATTTGCCATATTCAAAATACATTAAATCAATTGTTAATCTCATGGATTAATTTCAACCACAAACTATTACTTTCTACAAGAAAGAGAAAGAAATTTATCACTACACATTTGTCGCCATGTTTTCTTTTTTGTTTTTTGAAAGTTTAACAATTTGTTGTATTAATTGGAGGAAGAAAATGATTGGGGAATCATTTTTCTTGTTTTTTCAATTTCATTTTGTTGTTTTTGAATTTCTAACTGGCTGACAAACCAATATACTATCAATCTTATTCTATTTTTTTTGATATTTAATATATCCGTTGTGTTTATTTTCAATTTATTGTTTTTTTTGTTTATTTTTCTATTAATTATGTTTTTTTTTTTTACCTTATTGTTTTTAATAAATTAATAAATATACAAAAAAAAGAGGATTCTACTCGCCAAAAAACTTGTTAAATTTAATATTTGTAGATTAGGTAATGTAATGGTTAAAGGAATGGTTCAATTGAATTGTCAGGTGATATAGAGATAAGGATAGGATTTTGAAGTGCATGAGCGGGAAGTGGAAGAGGGGGGGGGGAACGATAAATTCTTGTGCTGGTAGCAAATGCTGGTGCAGGGAGCGAAACGAAAAAAAATACTTTGAGTGGCTGGAACGTTGTAAAACCAAACAACAAAAAACGTTTTTTATCAAGTAATCGTTGTTGTGAACATCTATTTCTCTTCCAACCAATCATTGTATAATTTTCCAATTATTATTACTTATTGTTATTGATAATAATTATTTATCTATGTACAGTAAAGGACAAGTTTCAAAAATCATATGAAACTTGAGAATAATAATAATAATAATATTACAATAGAGTCGGATCTTAGCTTTGTTATATGCATATATGACGAATGATAACAATTCGTTGGATTACCACCGATACTTAATATTCCAACTTGAAAACCACCATCCTTGTTGGACATCTCTCAGATGAGAAAAATCTTCTATTTTTTTTTTTAGTTTTCGTTATTTAGTTTGAATTTAGATTCAATTTAATTGGTCGAAACCAAAAGACGTTATTTTTGTGCAATTTAAGTTACCATTGAAGAAGATAATTTCTATACTCTTCTATTTATAAAGTACTCAAATAGCAACATATTCAAATTGATAGTAGTAGTAGTGGTACATTAGTAGTAGTTTTATTCCCGGATTTATTTGTATATCCTGATGGCACTGAGATTTATCGGAGCCATAGTTGTGTGTACTAATTACAAAAAAAATTGAGAGTCGTTGTTGTTCCCGGGTCTCATCGCATTATCTTATTCTGCCCTTCATCTTATAATCGGCCCGACTTCATCAACATAATTTTATTACCGAAACTCATATTCTGAAATTTGTTTTCGGCAATTAAATGGAAACCAAGAGTTATATGTATAACAGTTTACTTTATTCTATAAAGTTACATCTATTCATTAAACTCTCTCTCATTCTCGCTCCTTTTTAATCCGAGTCACCATCTTCTATCCAATACGATTGAATCATTCCAATCACTGCTAATCCACTCATTATCCACCAAATCAACCACCCAATTTGATACTTTTCACCCAAACTCATCAAATAACCAAATATCATTGGTCCACAAAATCTCGATAAGGAAACAATCGACATGCTTGCACTATTCACATAGGCACGATGTTCTTTTACTGCGGCTCGATGATTTAAAATCGTAACTTGAGGCATTCCCGTACTACTAGCCAATGTTTTCAAACTCGTTAATGAATAAAGTAAAATTGGTGTAGTCCAATTAGGAAACCAATCGTTATATTGATGTAATGTGAATATTGTCAAGGGGATAATTAAATAAATTAAAGGGAAAATCGATACACTCAATCTATATCCACCAATTGTACCTAATTTAGAATCTATTAATGGGAATAATACCAAGACAATTAACATCCCCATAATCCCCGTTGAGGAAAATAATGTTCCAATATAATTTGTATCTAATTCCATACCTCCAACAATTTGAAATGGAAATTTTAAAGATTTTGGTTGAAATCTTGATGCTAGAAAGATCGGTAAGAATTCATTATAAGCTACACTATGTAATGATATAATGAAATTCCCAGTAATTACACCAATTACTTTTGGTGTAAATGCAATTGAAGAAGGTTTGGACAACGGCTGTTGTTGTGGAGGAGGAGCAGGTAATGGGATAGATTCTGGATCAGCTTCAGGAAATACATCTTCACCTTCAATTTCCTGTAATAACGCTGTTGTTTCACCAACATTGTCACCAAAATTGTTATGTGAAATTGGGTGGTGATAGTTTCCATTATGCCATGGTCTGGATGGAGTTGAAATCCCAACTTTACTTAATAACCAATCACCTAAATCAACACCATAATCTCGACGATATTTATGAATTTCATGGGTTTCTTCTAAAAATAATATCCCACAACCTAAACTAAACCAAAGTATCAATGCCACAACAATATTTGGTAAAGCATAAGGAAATCTATCAAGAAATTGTTGATAAATTTGATAAATATCCCAATCATCCACCACCTGGTAAATATTTTTATCTTCTTTCTCTTCATATGGTGATTTTTCTTTTGGTTTAGTCAAATAAGTTGAACCACCAATTGCCGGACCTATAATTGCCCCAAAATTGAATAATAAAGGCATAGTCAGAAATGCCAAAGGTTGATGACGTTTCTCTACAGCAATTTCTCCAATCATAGTTCTTAACACAGCAACATTACCATTTAAAACCCCGGCTAAACAACGAGCAATTAATGCCCAATAATAATTCCTCGCAAATCCAAATAATAATAATGATATTGATGTGCCTAATAATCCAATGATTAAAATCAATTTCCGACCTAATTTTTCTGACATGGTCCCCCAATGTATAGCAAATAAAAATTGACAAATGGCAAATGATGATGCAATATAACCGGAATATTGTGATATATCTTCTTCTTTAATGGCAATATGGAAATCTCGAATCATGAAATATATATACGGGAAAATTGAGGTGAATGCTAATGGTTCAGCAAATCGAATTATACAAATTATAATCATTTGTCGAATTGGGAAATCATTTAATGATTCTTTATATGATGATGGTAGAACCATTGCATGTACAGGTGTTATTGAAGAAAAGGAAAGATGTATTTTTTTTTTTAAAGATTGTTAGAAATAGATGTAGATACACCAAGAAGAAAAAATCAAACAAATCTGGGGTTATGCCTTCTTTTATATGAATTACACAATAAGATCATTATTCTTGATAATATCTAATTATCGCATATCTCAATATTGTCTTATCAAAATTATTATAACCGTTTCTCTTTTTTTGGGCACACGTTTTATTTTCATTACAACATTATCATATAGAAACAAGAAAAAAAATCAAACCCAACTCAAATTCGTCTTCAAGAAAAGAAAGTTAAAAATTATATCTTTATCGTCTTCCTCTTAGCGTCTTACATGAAGAACTTCTTTTCACTTTGTTGGACACTTTATATATTGGTCGGTTTTGTGAGTCATGTTTTTTTTTGGTTCCCCAATTATGCTGCAAGTCACGTGTACAAGAAAGTGTGACACGCCGCACGCCCGATATTGTAGAATTTACAGTAGACTATTAAGATAAGCTCATCCAGTCACACCAAAAAGTTTTGCATCCTATTTGTTTTAAATTGATATCAAAGGTCAATTCCCTAGCAAACAGTGATAATCAATAATTTATAATAATATGTCTTTATTTTTAATCTAAACTGTAAACTGTAAACTGTAAACTAACTACAACTTCCACTTAGATGTCTAGACCAATGGTTTACCAATGACTTGTTTTTCAGATTCATCATAAGAATTATAACCATAGTTGTAGTACTTATAAAATTCTTCACGATCATAATGATTCAATGGTTTACCCAATTTCAATTTTTCCACTAAATCAGGATTGGAAGTGAAAAATCTTGCAAACCCCACAATAGTACGATCATTATCTAAATCATGAAGTAAAGTTTTAAATTCTGGGGCATCATAAGTATAATTACCAGCACGAACAAAATTTCCTTTCCAATATTTATAAGCAAATTCATTACTACGACCTTTTTGATCTTCTAACGAAGCATCAAAAATCCCAATAACACGAGGTTCAATAAGTGAAACATAAGCCAATTGTTGACCATTATCAGCACGTTGTTGTAATTGTTGTAAAATATATGAATGGATTTCTTCACCTTCAATCTCCATACCTAAAAATGATGACCATGGTGCTAAACGAACAGCCAATTTTTCAGCACCAACTATACCAATCAATTTATCAATAATTCTTAATAATAAACGTGCACGATTTTCAATACTACCACCATATTTATCGGTTCTCTTATTGGAAGCTGGGTTCAAAAATTGATCTAAGAAATAACCCGGGGCACTATGAACTTCAATATAATCAAATCCTGCTTCAATGGCACGTTTAGCAGCATTCGGATATTCAACTTCAACAATATGATCGATTTCCTTTTCTGTCAATTCCCTCAATTCATTTCCAACTTTTTTAGCTAATTTCTCACTTTCTTCATCCCAATAAACTGCTGATGGACCAATAAGGGGTAATCCAGCATCTTTCAAATCTTTAGGGTTTGCAACTCTACCTAAATACCATAATTGCATCGAACTGAAACTTCCATTAGCATGAACTTCATCATTGATTTTCTTCCAAGCTTTGGTTTGAGCATCATTATAAATTCCAGGAACATGTAAATCCATACCACCTTGTTCAGAAGTGAAAGTTGCCTCAGTGATGATCAAAGTACCTGGATATTGAGAATGAGTTTTATAATATTCTAATTGTAAATCACTTGGAGTATGATTTTTGGCAGCTCTGAATCTGGTGGTTGGGGCATGAGCAACACGATGGGGTAAAATATTTTTACCAACTTTAATTGGTTGGAATAATTTCGTTGATCCTAAGGGGGCAATTTCAATTTGTTTAGTACCGGCCGGGACAACAAATGAGTTAGTTGATTCGACAGTCATGATTTGTACGTAATAATTAAAGCTTTATATTGATGATATGTGTAGTAATAGTTTATTGATTTTTGATTTTTTAACTGCTCCTGAGCTGGTAGGGCCATAGTGGTTATTTATAATTTGACAGATTCTTCAAGAGGGTCCTGGCTTGTTTAACTCACATGATATGATTTCTATTTGAAACATCAACTATGAAGATGGTAAAGTACTACTTGAGACGTCTTGATTTGTAAGCATGAAAGAAACTTGAGACATCACAAGGCGGGAATCTCTAACATGTCTATCAATCACAAACGAGGAACATTTCAATTCGGAAACAATCGCCGAATTGATTACAAATATTTTTTCCGAAAAATAATCCTTCTATAAAAACTATAGAATACTTCGGATGTTTTTGCCGTACGAATTGCTTCGGCGTTTCTTTTCTCGGCAAATTTCATCAAATCCAATATTCATCATTACGTTTATTTTTTTGAAGGATTATCAGCCATGCACAACTCACAGTTGTGTGTGTGTGTGTGTGTGTATGTGGCACAGCTTGAATTTTAATGAGGCAGTTTCGGAGATCAATTTGGGCTTTGCTGACAAATTATGCATACAAAAAAAATGAATCAACCAAATCGTGGTCAAATAAACAATTGACTGCAAAAGTAACTACCATAAACCAATCACCTATTTGAGACTTTACAACAAGTTGATCAGTCTTGTATATGATTACTTTGATTTCAAACTTACAGTTGGTAGCAGTTTGAAGCTTGCCGTCATGTGACCTTTTCCACGTGACCAGCAAAATATTTGTCAACCATTAGTTTTTTACAGATTCACGTTATTGACTTGCCACTGGAAAACTACTCAACCTTATGGTCAACAACTTTACAAAGTTAATGTCACTTGTAGATATTAAGTCACCTATTGAAATCAATAATTGCCCATTGAGTAATCTTCTTTGTTCAGTTTTTTACTTGTAATTAAAACTGGATCGACAAGCAAAAAAGGAACAGAATTTAACAAAAAGAAGAAGACACAAAAGAAACATAGACTAGGGGGTATATAGCCAAGAGGTTTGAGACTGTGGAAGGTAACACGAGGAACTTTAAAACAATAGCAGTGTACATTTAGGTACATGTCGATTGAAAAAGCTTGTTATGATAGACTGGTTCTTGAACTTTTTGTTTTATACTTATCACTAAAATGAAAGATGGTTCTAATATGATGATAATTACTCAAATGGGAATACAACCTAATAATACGATGGGTTTGTTAATCATCTATATAATTTACACCTCTCTATCTAACTCTAATCTGATACAGAACTTTCTTCTACATTTCCCTATTCAGAATTTCTGACAAATTTTTTTTTCTCTTCTCCCCCTTTTTTTTTTTCCACTTACCCCTCTTTCTTTCCTTATTTTCAACTTAGTCAACCAAACGTTTTTTGCACCCAAAAAAAAAAACCACCACACTATGGACACCACCACCACCTGATCCTTTGACTATTTTGGTCATTTACATGGTTAGTAGCAAATAAAATTAAATCGACAAAAAGAATGTCTGCGGTTAATACGTGTTTGTTGACTAGCATTAGCAAAAATAAATTAATTTGCTTGCCTATAGAATATTATTGATTATACGATAAAATGTATTGCACCTCCTATTGTTTGTCTGTAGTAGATATTATATTTTGACTCTTGTTTAGTAAATGTCAAAGTGGGGGCAATGGCAATAGTACGGAGTTTTTGTTTCTGAATTAAAAATCAACAACTTCACAATATGACTTTTTTACACTTTTCTTACTAAAAGTTAAAGAACTCTATCTAATCAAAACTATCAACAACAAACAATATTGTATTAGTTGTATACATGGTGAAGGGAACACATCAACATAAAAACAATCACTTAGCTCTAAGCTCCTCAATTAGACAAACAAGCTGTATTTATGGGGGAAAAAGAGTTTAAATGAAGACGATCATCACTACTTTCTATATCTGTAACAATAAGAAGCGGGAGTGGAATGAAGAGAGAGGGGAAGCAAAACAATGCAAAGAATACTCAAATGGATTGAACAATTCGCTTAATACTTAATGCCCAATGGTAGTAATATCAACCACCACTATTGTTATGATATGTACAAAGATTGCGATTTTCTACAAAACAAAAAAAATGATAAAACCGAATTATGATAACTAATGACACTATAGTAATACTAAGCCCCACAAGTTGTTAATATTCTTAGTAGAAGCAATAGATAGATTTGGTGTATAGTTGCCACCAATACAAGAAGACTTTATCAAAAATTTTACAACTGAACTGTATATGATTAGTTGAATTTGGGTTTGTCGAGTGTGGTTTACTAAGTTTGCACTTTACACATCAAGTTCCGTGTTTCTGTATCGCCTTCTATTCTATTGTCCTTGTTATTTTCAATTATTCTAATTTTGGTGTTGTTGTTTGTGTTCGTAATTACACGCAATCAACAACCTTAAACACAGTATATATTGTATGTTCTACATAATTGGAGAAATACGTCAGATATATTTTCTTTGTTGATGGGTTTTGTTAGTGTCAGTAAGATTTCTTTTTCATCTTATAGATTGGATGGTTGGAAGACTTGTCCTTTAGAAATCCTGAATCATGATTGGAACACTTTGTTGAAATATTTACCCCACCCGGAGATCCTTTTTCCCCTTTTAGATATCGTGGGTTAGCTCCCTTCTCCCCCCCCCCTTTTTTTTGTTTCTACCTTCATTTTGTGTTTGTATGTGTGTGCATAATTTGTGTATAACTTTTTGAAAATTGGTTGCTAAACCATCAAGCGGGGAAGTTCAACCCTAAAAACTCAAAATTGTTATTTTAATTCAAGTCGGTCAGTCAATTCTTCTTTTTGTGATGAGTCAATGTCCGGGAGGGCAGAAACTTTACCTAAATAAGGTTAATTTGTTTGTCAGTAGAATTTCGGAGTAGTAAATACATATTTATTATTATGGTGGAATTATAATATCCAGACACAAATTTACGTTTTGTTGAGTTTTGATATTCAGACATTAACACAATCACTCACTCACTCACTGAGTCTTTTTTTTTAGTTGGGAATATTTGCAAAAAAATCAAAATGTATATATGAATCATCATTTCACTGGAAGCTTTTTTTTTTCTTCTTTATTTAAAATGCTATATGAATTGTTCAATTCATTTTCCTAACCTCTTCAACTGTGTTTATTAGTTCATTTCATTGAACTATCTGCTTTTCAGTACTTAATTCCTTTTTTTTTTTTTGTTCGTTCTCACCAACAAACTGATTGGTTCCCCCACCTCACTCCCCGCCCATCAATTGAATTTCCCCGCGGTGCCATTGAATTGAGATTCGAGAAGAATTACAACAATTTCGACTCCATTTAACAGTAAGACCAGCACCTTTCACATTATCATTTTGGTCTTGAATAATTTTGATATAAAGATTATACTATAGAATTTATTTGGTTAGGTCAGTGGTTGTCTACAATTTTGAACGTCTAAAATTCATTCCTTATCAATTGTGTCTCACCCCTTTTTATCTTCCATAAATATTGTTTGTCCATCTTCAACTCAACATCCACAATCATCCTTTGATCCACTATGGCTGCACAAAAGAAATACATTTGTGCCTTTTGTGCTAGGGCTTTTACTCGATCAGAACATAAACAACGACATGAAAGATCACATACCAATGAGAAACCATTCCATTGTTTACATTGTACTAGTTCATTTGTAAGAAGAGACTTGTTACAACGACATTGTCGAACTGTTCACCACACTAACTTAAACCCTAGTACGTTGCCATCCAACAAGTCTTTGAAAAATCCAACCACAAACCCTCTTGATTTATCAAATAACGAAGGTACAACAACAACAACTAAAACAGGCAATAAGAAAAACAACAGCAACAAAAACGGTGCTAAGAATGACAAAAGTACAAACCCGAACCCTGTTGTAAGCAATGATGATAACCGGTCAAGTGTTGGTGACATAACTACTCAGCTTCAGTTTCAAGCTCAGTTCAATACTCAACTTCCATATCAGCAACAGCAGCAGCAGCAGCAACAACAACAATATCCAATACTTCAAAACCAGGGTATACCTATGAAGCAATCATTTTCTATGGAAAGCGATCAACATTCATTGACTACTTTTGATTCTCCCACCTCTTCTTTAGGTGTTTCAATGACACCTAGTGGCAGTACCAACAGTGAGATAGTTCTCCAACAACAACAACAGACCACCAAACGGAGGAAACGGTCTCAAGAGAATAACAGCAACAACAATACTAAATTAATTGCTAAAGAACTCAATCATGATTTAGTCCATCTACTTTCCATTACCAAAAAGTTAACTACTTTATTACAGTATTACGATAATGTCAAAGTGAACATTACTGACTCATTTCTCATTGGATATGTTCATATACAGCAACAAGCTAAAAATTTCACCATATTTGAAAAAATATTGAAAGATTTGGTATACTATTTGAATACATATCATATCAATAATCTACAACAACAAAATCAATTCCCACCAAGTCAACAACAGAATCATTACACTATAAATCATTTTAAGATTGGTATAAGTTACTGTGTAATCGCTCTTGGATTTTTAATCGATCATAAACCTAATAGGGCTATTCAATTTTTCAAAAAATCATGGAATTTGTTAATCAAAACATTAATTCCTCAATACAACAGCAACAACAATTTATTAGACCAGATTGAGATTTTGTATAATTTATTCTTGTTATGTTATATCTATTTACAATTTAATCTAGAAACATTTGACATCAATGAGAAACAACATGAACATCATAGTTATGAACAAGGAGACGCGCACGAAGATCATCATCAAGAGCAAGTGTATATCAATAATCAAGTTATACTAAATTACCTCAACGATATAAGTTTTATTATTGCTTCCAATTTGAAAGATGTGGCAACTAACAACTTGATTGATCACAATTTAAATTTATTTTGGAATATTTATATATTGTTGTCCACTTATATAACAAAAGAGCCACCAAAAATTCACCAAATATTACTAAATAAAAACTTGAAACAGAATGACACTTTAGTTTCTTTGATGCAAAAATTTAGTAAATCATTTATTAATATGGATATGGATGATGAACAATTGAAATTGGTTGTTGTTGCAGCTTTGAATAACGAATTGAAACTTTATTTTAATGATACTGTTGATGAGTTTGAACCTGAGAATAGTAAGAATAAAAGAAAATTCATTTATGATAACAGAAATGTTTTGCATAATGCTATTATATTAATCAACAAATCTATAAATTTCTACAACCCTTCAGCTAGTTTGGTTAATGATGCCAAAATGTTTGAATTGAAATTATTTGAATTGTTTAAAAAGAATTTAATTATAAACAGTCCAATGAAATATCATGAATTGTTTAATAATTATATTTTCATTCCACAACACTATTACCATTGGCAATTATTAACATTGACTTTAAAAGAAATTAATCAAAATAATGTGATTTTTAACCAAATTCATTCAATATTAACTACAACAACAGGGTCAAATGTTTGTTTTAGTTTTATTGATTTTGAAAATTTGCTTAAGAATTCATTTTTAAATTACAAAGCTAATCCAATTGTTATTAATAACAATTTGTTGATAATTTCGTATCCAATAATTTTCTTGAGTAATTATTTAAACCTTGATAATTTAATGGCATCAATGGGACAAATGAATCAATTACAATTCATCAATTTAAACATTTTTATAATAGAATGGTATTTGATCATGATGAAAGTTTTGATAATTATATGGGATGATACATTGATTGATTTTGAAGATAATTATATCTTGCAAACTTTGATGTATATTTTGTTGGATAATAAATCATGTTTATTGAAAAGATTAAATATCGATACATCAAAACTTGAATACGATGTAAATTGTGAACGATTATCATTTAATCAAAAATGGTTTTGGATTATTAAATTAAAATTTGATTCTATATTTGAAAATTGGATGAATTTTTTGAAAAATAAAAATAATAATGTAACAAATAATAGTAATGTTACAAATACCAGTACTACAGGTATCACTAACACCAACCATAATCATAATGATAGTTATCTTCACCACTTTAATGTTAATGTGTCTAATTTCAAATTTAATTTAAACAAGTACTTGAATGAATATTTTGTCACTGGAGATTTTAAATTTAGAGAACAACTTGATCAAAATGACCCAGATCAATTCCAAGGTTCAATGAGTATGGATGAGGAACCAGATTTCACTACTGCCATGCAAACATCACAAACAATCAATTCATTTATGCCAATCCATAACCACAATAGTCGCAATCAAGTCTATCAGCAACATAATCAAGATACACCAATGACTAGTCGTAGAGATAATACTAACATCAATGAAAACAATATTGCACAGACATCCAGTTTCATTTCCAACTCAAATTACCAAAGCAGCAATAGCAATAATATGATCAATTATAACGAGTTTCAAGATCGTAATTATAAACGATCAAGCTCAATTACATTAGGGATCTTGGCACAGACCGTAGCTGAAAATAGCAACGTTTCCAGTAATGGCATTGTCTCTCCACAGTTAAATTCACAAACTTCAACAGCAACTTCTACTACTAATGGTAATGTGTCCACTTCTGTAAAGGCACCAAGACTGTATTCACAACCACAAACATTACCATTTCTGTATCAATCAATGCAACCACATCAACAATCTCAACCACCTCTTTCACAACAACAACAACAACATCATCATCATCGTCAAACACACAGACATAGACATAGTCAGCCATCAATGATGCAACAGAGTACATCTCACGAAGGGTTTTCTCAACCGCCTGCACCACCACATTTACAACAACATCATCAATCATTAAATGGAAATGGGAATATCGGTAGTACAGATAATGGAGTACATAATTCAACCTATAGTAGTTACTCGGTGTATCCTCCACCACCACCAATTTTATCTTCAATGAGCAATACTAATGGTCATACAAATCTGACAGCAGCCACCACCACCACCACCAAAACAACAACAACAGATTCCATAGTTCAAGGTGCAACAGGGATGACCACCTCTGCAGCACATGAACCTAATAAAGCTGATGTGTTATTACCCCCAATAAGACATTAAAAAGAAAATTTGTTTATTTGTTGATAGGTAATGATAAATTATATAATATATATATATTTATATCCAAACGTGTAATAAGAAATTGTACAAATAAAATAGAAATAATAAACTACACAAATAGGGGGAGACACACACATAAATGAATTAAGTTTTTGCAACGATTTCAAGAGTCCAATCAGTAGTTATAATTGGATTTTTGTCATCACCAACATAATACCATGAAGTACAATAATAAAATCCTCTAGAAAATCTAGAACTTGGAGTTTCATCAATTGGAAATTCTTTAGAATAAGTCACAACCTGTTCTTCCTCAGCTTCTTCTTGTTCTTCTTCTTCCTTCTTAATGCCCTCTTTTTCAATCTTGGGAGATGGTTCATAATTACCAATTTCCAATTCTCTAGTTCTCATAGTAATACCATGTTTTTTCACAACTTGTTTATAACGAACATTATTATATGGTTTATTTTTCACTTGAAAATATAATGTGAATTGATATTGAACTCCATTAGGAATTACAATATGAATTTTTTCAGCATCTTTAACTGGTACTTCAATAGGTTTGTTATTATTCCTTTCATTTTTACCATCATTGGTAGTAGTGGTGATGTTGTTGTTATCGTTAACTATTGATACGGTTAATTTTATGATTTGAAAATCAGGATGAGTTACAATTGTCATGGCCAAATATAAATATAAACGGAAATTTCGATTAATGATTTCTTGATTGGAAAATAATGAAAAAAAAAAAATTGTCTATATTAATCAACAAATAATAAAGGAAAATTTGTAGTAATTTTATATACTTGAAATGAAAGTAACATGAATGAATTAAATTGGTTATGGTTTGCTTAATTTGTAATTATCCCAAATAGATTGAATTGTTTTTGATTCTTTCTTTTTTTTTAAACAAAAGGAACTGTAACAAACTTAATCACCCTATTCAATAAAATCATGATCGTATCATTCTCTCTTCTTTATTGTTTCTTTTCAATGAATAAAGCCTAAGGATAACCAAGTGAAGTGGTGAAGAAGCAACATCTACTTAGTTGAAGAAAAAGAAAAGAAAACAAAAAAAACGTTGATAACATCAGGATAGCTAACTGATATACTGCCAATTCTTGAAAAAAAAAACCATACGACATTAATATAATTATGATTGAAAAGAAACTCAATTATTCAAGTATAGTTACTTTTCTTTCTAAAATGTTGAAAAAAGAACTGAAAAACACCAATGCATAATCATGCATGTCTATGCAAAAAAAAACCTAATGTTTCTCCAATATGTCTGTCGATACTCTATTCTTTTCTTTTAATTTTTATTTCTTTGTGATCTTACAATTTTGATGATTCTAAAAGTATATCTTGATGCAGTGATTTTAAATTCCAAAGATTAATTAACCCTTCAAGATTTATTTGGGTTGTATCTTGATTACACAATATCATATAATAACAATATTCAATGATTTGTATTGGTAAAATAAATGAAAATGATGGAACTTTTTCAAATCTATCAACTTTACCCTTACCAATATTGTTGAATGGTAATGGTAGTTTAACATTGGCATTAGAACAAATCAAACCAATGAATTCATTAGTTTGTTGTTTGAATAATCCACCTCCACTACTGCCATTCCAACAATTACTTGAACTAATCAACATACAATTCATAACTTGTTTCAAATTTTGTTGAATTGATAGTTTTATTATTTGATTGATTATCCCATTTGATTTGATTGGTTCTTCTTGAATATTGTCTGATATTCCAGTATAAATTAATCCATAACTTGAAGAATATACTGCATCACCTTGATTATATTGATGACAAATTTTCACTAGTCTTGATTTACTGGTGATCGGTTTATCAAGGAATATAAATGCTAGATCAATCCCTGATATGGGGATAATTATTTTATCTTTTTTACCAAGTGTGAATAAAGAAGTTGTTTGTGGTTTCACAACACATTGTCCATTATTGATATCATCCATATATGGTTGAATGACATGTTGGTTTGTTATTAGGACATTATTTTGAAACAAAACTGAGGATCCCCATGTATTATTACCTCTAGAGTCTGTTATCAATAATGGGATCACATAGTCTCCACTACTTTCCAAGCTTGAACTGATAGTTGTTGGCGAAGTCACTGATGAATACGCTAGGGAAGTAGAAAGCGATGGTTTATGAGAATTCGTGGGAATTGGCAACCCTATTAATTCGACAACTTTTTCAATAGGGACAATAATAGTGAGATCTCCATCACCATTGAGTTTTCTTAGATTACCAAACACTAATCCAATTATTTTCTCGTTAGGCTTTGTCATTACAATTCCTCCATGAATATCATCTAAATATTTCAAATCGCTTAGCCAATAATAATGGAAATTTTTAACTATAGTGGTATCCTTTGTAAATAATTTCCCAATAATATTACTTTGACATTTGAATTTTTTAAACAAAAACGAATTAGTAAGAATAAATGGCTGACATATAATATTGATTTCATCACCAACATTTGTACCTTCATCAATATCAAATTGGCTCATTGTGGTGATATTTGAAATATCAATATTAATGCATCGTATTTTTATTAAACTCACTTTTTGTTGCTGTGATGATGATGATGATGATGTATGGTTAAATGAATCAAATGGGAAAACATTGAATCCAGAAATTTTATCAAATGGTAAATTATATACTTTATCCAATTTACCTCTATGCCATATCACTTGATCAGGTATTTGATCAGTTCCCAGGATATAATTTTCACTGATGAGTATTTGAAATTTTGATAAATCGGGAAGATGATTTATTGTTAAGAAGAATTCATCAATAATTGAATTAAGATCGTTGGCATTTTTTGATGATTTTTCAGGTTTAATAACTAAATGGATACCTGAACTAGCAAAAGTTTCAGTCTTATTTTGATATCGTATAATAACAGGGTTGTATTCAAATCTCATTATGCGGGGGGGGGGGGGGGGGTGGGGGGGGGGGTTTAAGGTGAAATTTAGGTCGTTGATAAAACCCTCCTATAGGTTTCTTATCTCAATGTTGGCTTTGATGTATTTTTCTTCTTCCAGTCCAATGTAACAAAATCGGAACCAGGACTAGATCCGAGGGTCGTGTGAAGAGTCGCGCTTGCGGATGTTCCGAAATTGCATATGATAGAAAATGGACAAACAAGATGTAGAGGAGTCAAGACTTGTTTGTTGGTTATTGATTTGGGTACATCAATGAAAAAGTTGTTGATCATATAGTATTGTTTCAGGTACAGTTTGTTTTTATTGTAATCGAGTCAAAGTCTTCAGAGTCTATTCTTGACATTTTGTATCTAGATTTCGAAGAATTGAGTTAGGAAATCTTAGTGAAAAGTTCAATTCTCTATTTGAGTAAACTATTTACCTTTTAATATATAGGCATATACTGTTTTATCCATGACTTTATCCTCCCGAGAACACATTTTTGCAGCAAATTTCAATAATCAACTTCATGTAAATACACACAACTTCTTTAAAAACGAGTCGTGCAAAACGCATCAAAAAATAATTGACAAATCTCTTTTTTATTTTTTGGTTGACGTGGATCTTTTTTTTTTTTTTATTTTTCAACCATTTGGTGAAATATCATCTACCTACTTACTTACCTTTCAAACGGGCCCCACCTAAAATAACACCTCCTTCAAGTAAGAAAAACGAATCATTAAGACATGAAAGCATCATTTATAATAGGTATACTATTTTTTTATTTAACATCATTTTCTATAGCTAAAAAAGATTTTTATCAAATTTTAGGAGTAGAAAAATCTGCCAGTAATAAAGAAATAAAATCGGCATTTCGTCAATTAACTTTAAAATATCATCCTGATAAAAATCCTAATGATACTGAAGCTCATGATAAATTTTTAGAAATTGGTGAAGCTTATGAAGTATTAAGTGATCCCGAGAAAAGACGTAATTATGATCAATTTGGTGATCCTAATGGACAACCACAACCACAAGGTGGTGGAGCACATTTTGATTTTGGAGATATGTTTGGACAATTCTTTGGAGGTCATGGACATGGACATGGTCAACAACAACGTCAACAACCAGGGAAACGTAAAGGGGATTCAGCACAATTAGGATTAAATATCCCACTTCTGGATTTTTATAATGGGAAAATTGTGGAATTTGATGTTGAAATGATGAATGATTGTGAATATTGTGATGGAACAGGATCTAAAGATAAACAACGTAAAGTATGTGATAGATGTCAAGGAACAGGTCATATTACTGTGACTCATCAATTAGCTCCTGGTATGGTTCAACAAATGCGCATGGCATGCGATCAATGTGGAGGAATTGGAAAAGTTGTTAATGATCCATGTAATCATTGTCATGGTCAAGGTATATCACGAGGTCCAAGACATTATGAAATTTATGTTAAACCTGGTCAACCTAGAGATTCACCCCATGTTTTGGAAGGAGAAGGTGATAAAAATCCAAATTGGATACCTGGTGATTTGATTGTGTTGTTAAAGGAAGAATTGGACAAAAGTTGGGGTTATAGAAGAATTGGTAGTCATTTATATCGTACTGAAGCTTTAACTTTGAATGAATCTTTATATGGAGGATGGGAAAGAAAAATTGCATTTTTGGATAATGAAGAACCACAACTCACATTGTCAAGAGATCAAGGTATTCCTGTATTTGATGGAGAAGTTGAAATTGTTTCTGGTAAGGGTATGCCAATAGTAACTGATCATGATGAAGAAGAAAGATTTGGAGATTTATTTATTGAATATAAGGTTATTATACCTGGTGGTGCTCCAAAGGGAAAAAATTCAAATTCAAAAAAAGGTGTAACAAAAGATGAATTATAGATTACATAAAATTTGACATCATTTTTTCAGCTACTTAAGGAGAGATATAGTAAGTTCCTGAAACTTAACGTAAAAATAATAATAAAAGTGTATTTTGTGAAAAGAGGCTAGAATTGTAGTTTACGTCATTAGACCTTTTCTTCTCTAGAACTATGTTGTGTTTGTATATGGTCTTAGAAAGTTAAGATCATCGGGTCATGAATCATACAAGTTACATGTACCTTAGTTGTTGTAAATATCTGGGATAAACTTACTAGGCTGTGCAGCAATACAGCAAACCTAAATAAAAAGAAGCGATAACTATAGATTATTATATTTGAACTTGAATAATTGCTAATTGCTATATAAGACTGAGAAGAGCTATCTCTGTAAGTGCGCGTAGAATTCTTAGTCCCATTAGTTGAGAAGAAGTTGACTTTGTATTGCTTTCTTGATGTGCAGTTGTGTGTTGTGTCTTGTTTTGTGATTAGAACTAGAATTGCCAACAACGGTTTACTCTTTGCCCTTTCATTTCTAATATTGTGGCATAGAATCGTACTATAATCATTGCCACAATCATATTAGACTGGCCCTCCACGGACTATCGGATTTCACAAATAAAAATAAAGCAGCAACTACTCACTGAAAATTTCAAGTGAAGAAATTTCTGTTTTTTTTTTTTGAAATTGTGATTTTCATCGAAGGTGTGATGGCCAAACTATTAAGAAGCTTGAAATTTACAAATACACCAGTCAAAATACTACACCAGAGTGCGTTGGCTTTGGCTGTGATTGTTTAAAGGTTGCTGATCCTTTAAAGAGGCATCTAGACCAATTCAAATAAAACTTGTAGTCAATAGAAATTAAACTTTGAAGACTTTTTGGGTTTGTATTGTTTCTTTCCGTACATTTTTCTATTATTATAGGAGATCTTTACTATAAACGAAAGCCACCAAAAAAAAGACTACCAAATATCTTATAAGTTGAAAAAGACAATATAGTTTATACAACTGTGTTAATATGATTTGTGAATAAACTGGAAAACGGCATCATTTTCGATAACGGAAATACAAAAGGGAAGTAGTAATAGTGGTAGGCCACCAAAAGAAAAAAGTGAGCAATTCCATCACAAATTGGTAGCTCAAAATTTAATGATAGTTGTCTAATTCTTTTTTATTTTTTTACACCTAATTTCGGAAATGTGACTTTTCTGGGTTGTTGTTGTGGGTTAAAAAAATGCAGAAAATGTAAAATCTTTGCCCGATTCCCCCGACATCACACACATCACAATGCAATGTAGAGATAACCTTTAGATGTAAGTTGTTAATCACTTATTATTAAAGAATTAGACATGCTTAATAGGGTAAATTGGTGGTAGTTACTTATTGATCAATTCTTGTTAAATTACGAACTTAGTCTCAATCTTGTTGTGTTCTTCTTCCCCTCCCTTCCCTCCGCCATTTTTTTTTTCGTGTCCTTTGTCATTTTTTTTTTCCTTTCACCCCCCCCCCCCACTGCGTCTATCTTCTTTCTCCTGCACGTCTTTTTCGTCTGGGCTAGCCTGTCCCCATGGGTCAAGAAAAATAAATATAAAACAAGTAATATATGGCTCAAACGTTTGTCAATCATTCTAGGATTTCCCCTTAGTAGATCTATTTGGGAGTAGAGAATATATAGTTCGTAAATTAATAAGGTTCCCCGCCAACTTGTTGGTGCTACTGCCAAGATTCAGTTGTTGGGGAAAATGGTGGTGGCGGTGGTAAGTACACTTGCTATTGTTGTTCTTATAGATATTTGAATAAAACTAGTCACACACACACATAATTAATGTCTCTGGCTTTTTGGTGTGTGTCAAAGTTAGCAACATACTTTCAAATTTGCTATTTGCTATGTTGTCACATAACTCACATCAAAATCAATTTGTGTAAATTAAGAATGTAATTTGTAGACGAAAATAGAATAAACAACCACAAAGAGTGGTGGTGGGGGACACAATAGTAGTAACAGTAGTAGTAGTAGTAATAGTAGTAGTTGAGGTTATGTAACCCAAGGCGTGTAATGCAACACAAAATCCAAGAAATAAAATTTTCATTAAATTTTTTTTTTTTTTTTCTTTTTTAAAAAAAGCGAGTGGCACACTCCATAATAAAAAAAACTTGCTACACTTTAGAAATATATAAAAGCCAATACACCAAGAAGAAATCTTTCTAACAATTTTTTTTTGTTTTTAATATTTACATTTGTTTACATCTATACACTTTGATTTATTTTAATCCCTTTTCTTTCAACCAACTTTGATCACTAATAGTTCATTTACTACTACTACTACTACTATTTCTTGATTAGTTGTAAAACAAATATATTATAATGCCTGCATCTACGTTTACCATAACTTCCACAAAACCAATGTCCCCACGACCAACAAGTATAAAGAAAGCCACCACTACCACTGCTACCACTGCCACTACAACTATCACACCTGATCTTTATTACAATAGTCTCACACCAACACCAAGATCTACACCATTCAGTCTAGAACAATTTGGATTTGAAGAATATGATGAAAATGAAAGTATAGTATCTGATGTTGATTTATTATTACTAGAACAACAAGATTTTATTCCTACTACACAGCCACCTCATCAACCACATACATCAAAATATCATACTATCGTCAATACAATTTCACCACACAAGATACTATCGCAATATTTTGCTACCGAATTATTTTATGCCAACAATTTACTTCAAATTTCCAATCATTTCATCAATCGAGAATTTGATTCATTTAATAATGATTTAATTTTAAATCCTAATATTCCTAAAACCAATCATTTAGAATTGATCAATCAATTAACCATAATGTATAATGAAACCATGAAATTGGTTGAAACTATTGAACAATTTAATCAGGAATTAGATGATATAATTGTTGATAATTATACGATTCATAATTTACAAAATTTAAAAATGAGTTATAATGAAAAATTGGATATTCATTTGAATGTCCCCGTTCATGAAATTGTTGATAAGATAATTGATGGATTATATCAATATAATTTAACTGTGGAAGATTTATTAGAAGATGAACAAGCAAAAGAAAAAGAAAAAGAAGTAGTAGAAGTAGAAGAAGAATTAAGCAATGAGGATAAAAAATCAATTGATAAAATTAAAACTTATCACGATAAAATTTTGTCAATATTGAATTTACAAGATGAAAAATTTACAATTGAAAAAGTTGAAAAATTTCATAATATATTGCAATATGAAATTATTGAAAATAAAGAATGGCAATCAGTTGTTAAATTGTGTCCATTATAAGGGATAATTCTTGTCGTCAAATCGGACAAAGCATATATATATATATATGTATATATAGATTGTTATATTTGCATATATTGAATGAATGATTATGAGTAATGAGAAGATAATTGAGAATTAAGAAAACGGGGGTTACAACAACTTTTCGTAGTTAAAATTATTAAATATTAAACTGACGCTATATATGTGTATGTCTTTTTGAAGTTTAGTTGTCTTTTTTTTTATCTGTAAAACTTGTTCACAGCTGCCCTTATCTCCTTTGTGTATTGGTTAAGGAGATTATTAGAATGAAGAATGTATACGATTCAAGAACAAAAAGTCAAGTGGTGGTGATGGTGAGTGTCACCACATATCACATAATTCTGCCAGTGGATTTATAAATGGAAATTATTGTCGGGGGGGCGGGGGGATGTGGGAAATATACCATGACATGTGTGTGTGTGGGGGTGCACTTGTCATGGCACAGGTACATCCATCCAGCAATGTTTTATATCTAGTGGGTGTATCATATATAAGAAGCATTTACTTTTGCTTGACCCCACAAACAATAGTTTCTCATCCTACTATTTCAATTATCTAGTTCCTTATTATCTATCTATCTATCTATCAATCTATCTATGGGGGAAATTTGTTTAAGCCGTTTTTGTGTAATTCAATTTTATAATTATAGTTCACAATATAATTATCACTGTCGGCATTTATCATTTTCCTTTTTTGCAGCAAAAGTCCTCGTAACTAATATTGCGAAATTCAAACAACAAATCAAAAAGACCCACTACAGAATGTTTTAGTGAAATATATTTCTATTTTTTGTATCAAAACTCCGGAAATCAATGCATGTATGTATGTTCACCCGCTCCGATATGTTCAAGTATAAGCGTAAACTATGCTGGATTGATGTGGTGTACGGGTAATATTATATCCTTTGTCACCTAGAGTATAAATAGACGTATTTACCCTCTAGATATTTAACACGTTTGCTAGAATTTTTTCTAATATTGGTTTCAGTTGGTATAAATTGCTACTACTATTACTACTACTACTACTACTTTGCTAAAGTCTTTATAAAAATCCACATATAAAGCTATAAATTGCCTGTGTTTTCACCTTTCATAGCTATCATACGTTCTATACTCAGACCATCCATCCTCCTATAACATGTCATCAAGTTCAGATCCATCAATTGATAAAGATCAATGTTCTATTGAAACCGATGGCAATAACCATCATCATCATCATCATCATCCTATCCGAACTGTCTCTTATGCTGGTGATGGTAATGAATACATCATTTTAGATAACAAAAAATATTATCGTCATGAATTAATGACGGCTTTTTTAGGTACAATGAACCCAGGTTATACTCCCATATCAACCCATAAATTTGGTAATGCTTCAGCAGTTGGATTAGCAGCGTTTGGTCTATCGGCATCAGTATTAGGATTATATTATGCTGGTGCCAAAAATATCTCCATTCCTAATGTTTCAATCTCACTTGCAATTTTTTATGGAGGATTAGTTATGTTTGTTTCAGGAATTTGGGAATTTTTCATTGGTAATACATTTGCCTATACTGTGTTTTGTAGTTATGCATCATTTTGGCTTGCTTTTGGAACTATGAATGTACCAGCATTTGGAATGCTTTCTGCTTATGAAAATTCCGTAGAATTGGGTAATGCCATTGGGTTTTTCTTGATTGGATGGGGGGTCTTTTCGATAATGATTACATTATTGGTTTTTAAAGCAACAGTTTTATTTGTTGTGTTGTTTATAACTTTAGATGTGGGATTATTTACTTTAGCAGCGGCTAATATGACAGGGAATACTACATGTACAAAAGTAGGTGGTATATTTGTTGTTATTAGTGCTATTTGTGCTTGGTATGGTATGTTTGCTGGTATTGCTGATAGATATAATTCTTATTTTACTATCAATCCAGTTCCAATTCCGCATCTTGGGGGTAACAAAAACCAAAAAGAGATGAGATGAGATGAGATCTGAGCTCTACAGAAAAAGGGGGAGGTCGACTTGTCTGGTATAAATTGATTTATTATTTATTAGAACAAGTACAATAAGTCCACAAAATGTACAATTTGTTTAGGTTTTTATTTCACGAGTTTAATGAAAAAATGATATTTCACAGATATCTTCATTTTTAGAACTCTATTGAATATTCAAAAATCATAAAACTCCTCTACAGAGACAACTACACTCAATAACCAAACAACTGCTTTGTATTTTTGATTCCTAGTTAAAATGTCCTTACACCAAGAAGTCATTAGCCCCCCCCTAGCTTAACCGTATCAAAAGTGTATCTACAAATTCAAAATCTGTCAAAAAAACATCTATCTTTTGCACTATTCCATCTAATTTAAATGTCTTGTGGTCATCCATATTCTATACATCTCGAGGATTGTTTTGTCTGCATATTAAGTGGTGGTGGTGGAAGTGGTGTCTAATGGCTAAACTAAACTAAACTCCGATGGTGGTGTTGTGAGAAAAAAAATAAAACTAGAACAAACGTACACACATACACACACCATTTATGGTCCTAATAAAGGGAGTTTAGAATCAAAAAGATCTTTTTTTTTTTTACAAATCAAAAATATTTTATCTCCCTGTTGACATTATTATTATTAGGTGGCTAATTATTAAGTGGCTAGGCTATCTAATCTTTTATATCAAGGGAATGGTTCTATCAAGGAAGATAAGATTAATAGAATTTAGGTTAACGTTTTTTGTCTTACTTGACCGATTACTACCACCACTGAGAAGCAACCACTAGACGTCCTTTGTTCCGGTGAGTAAATACCGAAAAAAAAAAAAAAGAAGTATTTATACGATGAGTGTGTATACGTGATGTGGGTATGTGTATAAATAAGTGGCAGTGGTGGTTGTTAAAGTCCGTATCTATATTCAACTTTAAAAACAATAGCAATTACTCTCTTCAACCCCACAAAAAAAATTAAAACTAAAACTAAAACTAAATCGTATGGTTTAATCAAATTTTTATTGTTGTTGTTTAAATTTTTATCAGACATCACCAAATTCATTTTCTTTTTTTCTTCTTTCCTTTCTCGCATCATCTTTCCATCTTTCCTTTTTACTCTTTAAACAGGGCTACTCTATTATTTTCTTTCTTTCTTTCCTTCTTTCTTTCTTTCTTTTTGCGGCAAGAAAAATTATTTCTCTTAACACCTAAGACTTTTTTTTTTTACACTTACAGCCTAGTCAATCTAAAAGCCTCATATGTGCATCGTTGGGTGATGTCTGAAACTCCGAAAAGAAAAATAGATAAAATTTCTCATCCTTCTTCAAACTAAGCTAAAAAAAAAAAAGACAAAGAAAAAGTAACAAAAGACCCCATTGAGAAAGGACAAATGGGTTTTTTAAAACATTCATCATCATTCATTTGACCACCATTTTGTAACACACAATCATACATAACGTACGTTTTATGCATGTATTCATTATTTACCTTCCATCGCTCTTATATATATAAATAAATTTCAACATCATCCAATTTGATTATTTTTTGTTTTTTGTTTTTTGTTTTTTGTTTTTTGTTTTTTGTTTTTTGTTTTTGTAGTTTCACTCAGGTTTTTCACTTTTTATACTACAATAAGCTAACCATTTGTTATTACTTAGTTTACTTATTACTTTACTTTTAATCCATACATACTACTTTAGTTAAGTTTAGGTGTTCTCATTTTAATCAACATATACACATATTAGAAACCCATAATCACAACTACACTATCACAATCATGTCAGTTAGTTCAGAACCATCAAACGATAAATCACAATATTCACCTCAAGGCATTGGATCAGATCCCGTAAAAACTATATCATACACTGGTGACGGAGATGAATATATTATATTAAACAATAAAAAATATTATCGTCATGAATTAATGACTGCCTTCTTGGGTACATTTAATCCTGGTTATGCCCCATATCCAAAACATGAATTTGGTAATGCTTCAGCACTTGGATTAGCAAGTTTTGCTCTTTCAGCATTTGTTTTAGGATTATATTATGCTGGTGCTAAAGGGATATCTACACCTAATGTCATTGTTTCCCTTGCTGTATTTTATGGTGGGTTAGCGGAATTCTTAGCTGGTGTTTGGGAATTTTTCAATGGGAATACGTTTGCTTTTACGGTGTTTTGTAGTTATGGTTCATTTTGGATTACGTTTGGATGTATGAATGTTCCATCATTTGGTATACTTTCAGCTTATGAAGATCCTGTCATGTTAGGTAATGCTCTTGGATTTTTTTTGATTGCTTGGGGTATATTTACATTTTTGATGTTATTATTAACTTTTAAAGCTACCGTGGTGTTTGTTTTGTTATTTGCCACTTTAGATGTCGGGTTCTTCACTTTGGCAGCAGCAAATATGACTGGTAATGCCACTTGTACTCAAGTTGGTGGTATCTTTGTTGTTATTAGTTCTATCTGTGGATGGTACGGTATGATTTCTGGTATGGCAGATAAATTCAATTCTTATTTCACAGTTCATCCACTTCCAGTCCCTCAATTTGGAAAGAAAAATTGAATCTAAACTAGCTATGCTGTGCATCCTAGAATTCTATTATTCATGTCTGTTAATATTCTTTCTTTCTTTTTTGTTACCTTCGTATAATTGATTTGTACTTTTTTTTTTTTTAGCAATAACTTAATAAATTAAATAATTACTTGTTCATGTCTATAATGTTTTTAAAGCCATGGGTATGATGAATTGTGAACTGTGAATTGTGACATGTAGTAGTAACTGATTTAATTGTACCTTACTGGTATTCGGAGATAGTAGCTGGTCACAAAACTTATTTTCTTGCTCTAATCAAACCTTCAACGTTTACAAGAATAAGGCAATAACAGTGGAGGTAACTCATGGATTACATATAATGGTGAGATATCGCATTTTCGAAGAGCTGCACTGAACCAATGTTAGTGAAAATATCAAAGATGTATTCCACTACTTGACAACAAGTATGTTTAACCGCATTTTCCCATATCACTTTTCTATTTCTATTTCCATGACATAACTACTACTGTAACATCTTTGCGATAACTTAACAAAATTCATTTTACCGAGGGCAGAAGAAGATTGATATTTTTCCGTAACAGTTTACCGCCCTTTTCCCCCCTCCCCACCATTCTCACTCGAAGGTTCTTTATTTGGAACTGTGGATAATTTGAAAAGAGATTTATCCGCAGATTTACAAGAAAAAAAAAAAAAAAGAAATCTTCAATCTTCTCAAATCGCCGCAACCCAAAATCCCCATGTATAATTACATCTCCTTATTTGCATATATATATATATATATATAAACTGAAATTTGATCTTGATATTAAATAAATATGTACATTAATTACTTTCTTTTTCTTATATACTTTCTCTCTTAATTATCAACATTTAACCTTTTTTTTTTTTATCTATCATGTCAAATTCTAACCCATTAAAAGATTCATTAGTATTTCAACCAATTAAAGTTGGTGATAATACCCTTTCCAACAGAATTGTTTATTGTCCAACCACAAGATTCAGAGCTGCAAAAGGGAATGAAGAACCAACATATCGTCATGTCCCTCTGGATTTAATGCTTAAATATTATTCTGATCGTGCTCAATATCCAGGAACTTTACTTGTTACTGAAGCCACATTAATTTCTAATCGGGCTGGTGGTTATGATGGATGTCCGAAAATTTCCACTCAAGAAGAAACTAAAGCTTGGAAAAAAATTGTTGATGCTGTTCATTCAAAGGGATCATTTTTATCTTGTCAATTTTGGTTTTTAGGTAGAGTTGGATATCCAAGTTTATTAAAACATCGTAAATTGGATTATTTGGCACCATCACCAATTTATGAAAATGAAAAACATCAAAAACAGGCAGAAAAAGCCGGATTACCATTACGTGAAGTTACTGAACAAGAAATTCATGATATTATTTATAATGATTATACTATTGCTGCTAAAAATGCTATTGCTGCGGGATTTGATTTCATTGAATTACATGGAGCTCATGGTTATTTTATTGATCAATTCTTACATGAATGTTCTAATCAAAGAACCGATAAATATGGTGGTAGTATTGAAAATAGATGTAGATTTGTGTTGGAATTGATTGATCATTTGATCACAATTGTTGGTGCTCATAGATTAGCAATTAGATTATCACCATGGGCTGAAGTTCAAGGGATTGTTGAAAAAGAAAGTCCCATCCCCACATTTTCTTATTTGATTAATGAATTACAAAAACGTGCTGACCAAGGAAATCAATTGGCTTATTTATCTGTTGTTGAACCAAGAGTTCAAGGCACCATCACGGCTGATATTAAAACCATGAAAGGTGATAATGAATTTGTGGCTGAAATTTGGAAAGGTGTATTACTTAGAGCTGGTAATTATACTTATGATGCTCCAGAATTTAAAGGAATTGTTGCTGATACTTCTAATAATAGAACTTTGGTTGGATTTTCAAGATTTTTCATTTCTAATCCTGATTTGGTCCTGAAATTGAAAAATAATCCAAGTTCATTAGTGAAATATGATCGAAAATTGTTTTATGAACAATTTAATTGGGGTTATAATACTTATGGACAAGATCAACCTGTTGATGAAGAAAAAGAAAGAAAAAAATTTCCTAAAGTCATTGGCAATATCGATGAAGCTAGATTGTAGGATATATATATATATAGAGAGAGAGAGAGGGAGAAAGATTTGTTATATAAATTGAGGTGAACTATGGAAACTAAATGCCATTTCATTTACCTTTTGGTGGTGTAACCAATTGTTCAACTTCCAACTGTGGCTTATTCGGAAATTTCTTTCTTTCTTTCTCTGTCTCTTTTTAAATAAAAGTCAAAACTGTAAATTTTGTTTTGGGGGGGACAGCAGAGAAGAGAGGAAACTCAAATTTGTATTAGTCAGCAACAACAACAACAACAACAACCATCAAATGCAATTTTCAACTATTTAACCATGTGTTAATCCGCATTTTAGTATCCATTTTACTCTTCTATTCTATTTGCAATTGACAATCTTTAAAACAATAACATCTACTCCCCCATGACAATCGATAACGAAGGCATTGTCATTAAACCATTGGGTTCAACAAAATTATTCCAACCAATAAAACTTGGTTTCAACACTTTATCACAAAGAATAGCATTTGCACCATCCACACGTTATAGAGCAACCAAAGATAATATCCCTACCGATTTACAATTAGAGTATTATTCTCAACGATCAGAATATCCTGGAACTTTAATCATTACTGAAGCAACTTATACATCACGTCAAGGTGGATTAGTACCATATGTTCCTGGGATTTATAATGATGCTCAAACTAAAAGTTGGAAGAAAATCAATGATGCGATTCATGCCAATGGAAGTTTCAGTTCAGTTCAATTGTGGTATTTAGGTAGAGTTGCAAACCCTAAAGATTTGAAAGATGCTGGTTTACCATTTGTTGGAGCCTCATCAGTTTATTGGAATGAAGAAAGTGAGAAATTAGCTAAAGAAGTTGGAAATGAATTGAGGGAATTGACAGAAGAAGAAATCGATCATATTGTTGAAGTTGAATATCCGAATGCTGCTAAACGTGCACTTGAAGCAGGATTTGATTATATCGAAGTGCATTCAGCTCATGGTTACTTGTTAGATCAATTTTTAAATCTTGCCTCTAATAAAAGAACTGATAAATATGGTTGTGGTAGTATTGAAAATCGTGCTCGTTTATTATTAAGAATTATTGATAAATTGATTGATATAGTTGGTGCTGAAAGATTAGCTGTTCGTTTATCACCATGGGCCACGTTCCAAAATGTTGACGTTGAAGGAGAAGAAATTCATAGTTATATCATTGATCAATTACAAGAAAGGGCAAATTCTGGTAATGAATTAGCGTATATTTCTCTTGTTGAACCACGTGTTCAAGCAAGTTGGGATATTGCTAAAGAGAATCAAGTTGGCTCAAATGAATTTATTTTGAAACATTGGAAGGGGAAAGTAATTAGAGCAGGTACTTATGCTCATGAATTAAATAAAATTAATGAAGATATTAATAATGATAGAACTTTAATTGCCTTTTCAAGATTTTTCATTTCTAATCCTGATTTAGTGAAAAAATTACATGATGGGATTTCTTTGACTCCTTATGAAAGAGCAACATTTTATAATCATGATAATTTTGGATATAATACTTGGATTAAATATGGAGAAAATAAAGTTTTCAATGAACAAGAAGAAAAGAAAAAATTGGGTAAACCTTTAGCTTAGATTTAGAAGTTTATACTGATTTTTATTTTTACAAAGTAGGAATATTAGAAGGCCAAAGTGACTATTTATGTTCAGGGGTTAGTTTTATGAAGATAAATCTCAAGTGGATTAGTTAATTTAATTTAATTTAATTTGAATTTTGCAGTAATTTTGTCTATACATTTTTGGAAAAACTCTATATTTCTATAAGATAAAGTACATTATAATTAAAAGTAGTATATTAAAACAATAAGTAACGGGTCCTAATTAATATTAACTACTTACTTTTACGTACGTCTTCATCTTTAGGGACTTTCTTATTTGTTGTCCATAACGATGCAATGGCACAAACCACACCAAGACCAATTGACACATAATACACATTTTTAAGAGCGTGAACAATAACTTTATCCAAAACGAGTCCACGAATATTTGAATCTGGTATAGCTGACCATAAAAGTTCTGGAGAGGCAACAATTTCACTAGCATTAAATCTCAGAATAGTTTTATATTGAATCGATGTTGTGTCCAAATTATTAAGTAATTTTTTGAAATTAACCACCACAGAATTATTGTATACAAGTTGGGCAATAACCACACCCAAAGTACCCCCTAAAGATTTCAAAAATGACATAAACACCGTGATCATTATAAGTGATCCTTCAACATCTTTAGGAACTTCAAGTTGAGCCGACAATAATGATGCTTGGAATTGTAATCCAATCGATACTCCAATAACAATTTGACAACCAATTTGTTTGGAATTATTAGCATCTTTATCTAACATTAATAAGAATGCTGCACCAACAGGAGCACAAATTCCCGAAATCACCATAGGGATTTTTACATTACTTGTCCGGCGAATAAAAGGTCCATTCAACATTGAAGCAACAACAACCGATACAATCATGGGTAAAATGGCAATAGACGATTTGAAAGCGGATTTATTGAAAACAACTTGGAAATAAGTTGCCAAATAAGTGATCAAGGCAATAAACACGGCAAAATTGGCAAATGCAGAAATACAAGCACATAAAATTGTGAAATTTTTAATGAAAATTGATAAAATCATGGGGTTAGGAGCATATTTAAATGTCCATACTAAAAATGCAATGACCAGAAATCCACCAACAATAAAATTTTGTATGATATAACCTGATTTCCAATTAAATTCTTCACCACCAAATGAAAGAGCTAATAAAATTAAAACAAGACCAGTAGTTAATAAAAATGTCCCCATATAATCGATTTTTTTAAGTCGATCTTTAATATTTCCTTTCACTTTAGGAGGATTGAATCCCATTAAAAGAATAATAAATGCTGCACCACCAATAGGTAAATTTATATAAAAACACCATCTCCAATTTAAATGAGTCAAAATTGCAGCACCAACAATTGGACCCAAGAAACTACATGAATAAGTGATTCCCAATAATGCATACGATAAGGATCTTTTTGAAATGGGGACAGATTCAGTTAATATAATAGAAATCATTGATTGAATGGTACCACCACCTAAACCTTGTATTACTCTAGCACCAATTAACATGGGCATATTTTTCGCTAAAGCAGCTACTAATGACCCAATTTCAAATATTAAAATCCCGACCAAAAGACAATTTTTCCTTCCAAATGCAACGGCAATTTTACTATTTAATAATGATAAACAAGCCATAGGTAAAAGATATCCTGAAGTTAACCAACCAATTTTATCAAATGCTTTAAAGTTATTTCCAACATCACTAATAATTGTCGTTACTATAGTTTGATCTAAAACTACCAAAAATAATGAAACAATACAACTGAAAAGTGTTAAAACTAATCTAAAACCGGTGACATATTGTTCAGTGGCATGAGTACCATCACCAGCATCGGCTTCATAATAATATTCTTTTTCCTTTAAGTTTTTAATAGTTGATGGGCCACCCATTTCTGAAGTTGACATGGCTAAAGTAGTTTGAGAAATACTCACATTGTCATCTTCCAAATCATAATCGACAACATCGGCACCATGAATATCAGCGTCATCACCGGCGTAATAACTACTAGTGGCATCAACATTTTCTAATTCATACAGAAAACTATTTCTTCCAATAGTTTGCCCTTCAATATCATAAGTTGATTTCTTATCTTCTTCGAGTTCATGATGTATACTTCTTTCCAAAGGTGATCTTGGTGGTAATGAAACATCATCTAAATAGGGAAGTCTAATTTCTGAAAAATTGGCACTAAGTCGTACTAATAAATCAAGTGGTCGTTTAATTGATGGTTTTTTCAAATAAGGATGTAAATTATCTTGAACTGTCATGGTAAGAATAAATAGACAAATATATCAGGAAAGAAATTAACGTAACGTCAAAATAAACACCCAGAAGTAGGTGGAAAGTAAAACTTGAAAAAAACAAAAAACAAAAAACAAAAAACAAAAAAGAACAACAACAACAAAAACAAAGTGGGAAAAATATGTGTTGTTATAAAGGATGCTTGGTTAGTTTGAGTAAATCAATGGAAATGAATGAATATTTCTTAGTTATGTATAACTAAAGAATGAATTTGAGATTTACGTTGTTTATAGTTTGGAGATGATTAGCGTATATATATCTATATATCTATATGTGTGTGTGTTGTGTGTTATGTGTTTATAATTGTTGCAAAAATTCACATTCTCCATAATATTTTTTCATTTTGTGTCAAAAGTTTGAGATTTGACAATTTAATAGCCTTTTTTTAATGATTACATTCATATGTTGTGATATTGCAATTGATTTTTGAATTCAATGATATCAAATCAGAGATACCACCTAGTCATGTTGAAAAATAGCTTATTATTGTATATGAGTTTTTTTTTTTTTTTGTAATAAAAGCCAAGTTTAAGAATAAGAGACTAAAAAAAAAAAGGTTGTCGATCTTTTATGTTTACATTCTATGATAATGCACAACAACAACAACAACAACAACAACAACAACAACAACAACAACAACAACAACAAGAACACATTTATTTTGAAAGATCCAAATCAAAAAGAATTGAACCAAATTAAGCATATATGTGTTTGTGTATTTAATTTTATGTTCTTTGAAGTTTTTAATTATTAATTTATGAAATTTGATTGGATTAAGAAGTTTAGTAAGTTTACCACCAACCGTGTTTTTTGGTTATAGGATTTACTTACCCACCTTCCACCACAACCACAACCACAACCACAACCAAAATAAAATGAAAAAAATCTATTTTAAAGTGAGGCCACTAGTTATGGTAATCTTGGTTAATGTGTCAAATTAATTAGCACCTACCCTTTTCAAGGGCCCAATTTAAATGATACACGTGAAATGAAATTCTTCTTAATTCTTCTCTTTATATAAATATATATATATATATTTTTAATAGTCAAGCTTCTATATGCAACTACTACTACTACTAAATATTAACTTTTACACTTGTTTATAAATTTTATCACCGTAATGTTTAACAAATGATAATGGATTTTTTTCGTCATCAGCAGAAAATGAAACACGAGGTAATACCAAAACATCACCTAATAATTTCGGAACTTCCAAATTATGTAAATGTTGCCAATTTATTGATTCATAAATAGATGATAATATATAATCATTTAAATATTGGAAAACAACATCAGTAAATCTACCAGAACCAGTCCATTTCATAATTGCTATTGCCTTAGCATTTGGATTACCATTTAATTCTGGAACTTCCAACTTTTTAGTGTATAATACAATTTGAGCAATTATTTCTCTTAAAATAGGATGACCAGGTTTAGATTGCATGACAAATTGACCCAATTGTAATCTTCTCACTGATTCTGATCTCCAATTTGGTGAATTAGAATCACTTTCAACACCAACAATTAATCCAATATCCAAGGGACTAACATTTTCGGGGATCCAATTTGGAATGGGTTGTATGGGGAAAGTATCAATATCAGCATAAACTCCACCTTTAGCAAATAATATTAAATATCTGAAAAAATCCATTCTTAAAATGACTTCAGGTAATGCTTCAAAAGCATTAATAACTTCAGGTATTTGTCTATATAAATATTTGATCATAGTATGAGCGGTATCATCATTAAATAATTCATGAACAAATCCTGGGTTTTTATAAGCCCATTGTCTTTCACCTTCACGATATTTTTCATCAAATTTTTCATCATTTAATCCATGTTTCCAAGTTTGCCATATATAAGCTGGGAATCTAACATCAGCATCATAAGGATAAACAAAAGTTAATTTTTCTCGAATACTAGCATGTTGTGGTGGAGATTTTAATAATTTTATTTCTTGTAAAATTTCATTATTTTGTTTTTCAATTTTTTTTAATCGTTCTTCTTGATCTTTATAATATTTATTATGTAATTTTTCAATTTTAATCAATAATTCACCTTGATTTTTACTATTTTCTGTACTTAAAATATTCGATAATCCTAATATTTTATCATTAGGTAAATTTGAAATGACTTCTTGAATATCTTTAGCTCCTTTAAATGATGAAAATCCAAAAAAAAATGTCACAAGTAATCCAAGGATAATAAGAATTAAAATGATTGGAATATGTCTTCGGAACCCTGTCCTCCTTGATGCTGTAGTTGTATATTTTGTCATCTTCAAAAAAAAAAAAAACAAGATAAGGGATTTAGATGAGGTTAAAAATTTATACCAAGTGGTAGATCGAATGAATGACTTCTTGAATATCTTTAGGGGGGGGGGAGTGTAGGGGAGGGGAGGTGGCATGGTATATTAAATTTTTTTTCTTTCCTTCTTCTTTCTTCTTTCTTCTTTCTTCTTCTTGTTGTTGTTGAAGGGTGTGCCTGAAATTCTCAAAATCAGGTCGTGTAAAATTTTCATCATCATCATCATCATCATCAATGTGTTAATTCTTTTCTACTACATATTGTTAAGCTTATTTTCTTCTACATCAAGTTGTATCAAACTCATTTATTATCTATCAATTATGACAACAGAATTATATGGAGGAGCAATAACTATTTCTAAATTACCTAATTCATTCATTGATATATCTCAAATTCGACAAGTCCCTGATACTCAAGAAGTATTTATCAATCAATTATCTAGTCATAATGATAGCCACGATGTCTCTGGATCATTTGATCATTCATTTATAATTGATTTATTGGAAAGAGTTGATCCTATTGATTATCAAGAAGCAATTCATTTACATTTACAAGACATTGTTCCTCCTCATGTTCATAATCAACCAATTGAACAAATTAAACAACAACAAGAAGAAGAAGATGATGATGATGGAATAATACGATATTTTAGTTTTGTTCAATTTAAACCCCAATATAAAAAATCCGATCCAAATGAATCACCAAAACAAATTATCACTTTAATATGTTTAATTCGATTAGAAAAAGTTGATACTGATGTTTTATTACAATATATAATTCCTTTAAAAAGTGAAAACGAAAATGTCAATGTCAATTTCGAAGGATCTACAAAAGTGGATAAAATCGTGAAAGAAAGTTATGATTTATTTAAAAAGATTGCTTTAAGTTTTACCGTTAAAGATTGGAATTTATTTGGATAGATGTACGTACGTACGTACAACGAAAGTTTTTTTTTTTTTTTTAATTGTTAATCCCTTTTCGTCTTTGAAGTGGTACTCATGAAAACTCTTATTGAAATGGCATATAAAATCATCAATACACCAATTAATAAACCAAGTGAAGTTATATTATTGACTCTATCAAATGTAGTTTTCCCATGAGGAATATTAATTTCTAATAATGTTGAACTACCGGAATTGCCGGAATTGTCGGAATTCTGTAAATGATAAAAAACTGTATCTTCAGTAAAATAAATTTCATAATTACCACCAATTTTAACATCTCTTTTAGTATCAAAAGGTGATTTATCTAATAAATTTCCTTCTTTGACATTACAACCTATAAAAATATTTGGTAACGAATTTAAAACATTACTAATTTGGGAATGGGAATGATTATTTTGAGGTAATTGATATCTTGAATGAACTGTTAAATTTATATGATGAGGGATATCATTATCATTATCAAATTCAAATTCAAATAAAAGTTCATTACCCCATTGATTAATTTTATATTCTGGTAATTCTAAATTTTTATTCCCATTATTAATAATTAATTGTGATCCTATTGGAATGTTTTGAAATTGATCAAATATTAATGATTTATTTAAATTCAAATAATAATAAAATTTACATTCTTCAACATCAAAATCAGTTGGAATAACAATAGTTGTTGTGTTAAGTTCAGTACTTAAAATAGGATGTAATCCTTGTGGAATGATCTTGGTGGTGATGGTGGTAGAATCATCAAAACTCCTATGTCTTGGTTTTATATGAAACATTGTCTTATGTATCGATTCTTCTTTGTTATTAGTATTACTATCTTCATCTAATATCACTCTAATACCACTTAAATTCAAATCATCATTAGTTGAGATTTTGTCATCAATTAAAAACAATCCAATTTCTTTATAAATACCCAGTTCAAGATTAAATTCTATTTCTGACACATTTGTTAACAATTCCCGAATAATAATTTTATCTTGATTATATATATAATCATAATTGGATTTAGGATGTAAATTGAATTTCCATCCTTCTTTCAAATTCAATAATGGTTGAGGTTGAATATCATGATAATAAAAAGAATTAACATTAGCAATCCATTGTTGTGAAGATAATTTAATCCCTAATAATTCCATTATCAATTGTTCAACTTGTTGCCAAAATTCTAATTTGTCGACATTAGATTGTGGTACAGCATAAATATTAAGTCCTGGTTCATAATGAAATGAAAAAATTGGTATACCTGATTCATTATTATTGAATTTCGTTTGAATTCTTAATTCTTTAATTGCCAGATATAATGATGATTTGTTAGGTTGTGTGGTGGTGGTGGTGATGGTATATTTATTTTCAATTGTGAATAAATGATTAGGTATGCTTGATAATTGGAAATTTGTTCGATTTAGATTAGTTATGATTCCATCATGACTAGAATAAGGATTATAAATGGTTGTTCTTTGTCTCATAATAAAGGACTTTTTTTTTCCTTCCCCACCCTTTCTATATAAATTTGTCTTTTAGTTAGATAAATTTGGGGGGAAAGATCTAATTAATAATTTGTTGTTGTTGATCTCGCTATAATCTTTTGATCTTAATTGCCACACACGAACTCACATAGGTTTCAAATAGTCGTGTGGTTTTTGACAATTCTATTTTTATTTTATTTTTGTCCAATTTCCAATTTCCGTTACATTCTTCAATTTTGGAAAAATATTCAATTGAAAATGAAATTGAATGGTTTATAAAATCTATTTCCGTAACACTAACTAACTAACCTAAGCTAACCTAAGCTAACGGGATTCTTGCTTATTTACTTACTTACTTACACCCAAGAAATCTACATGTCTGGATATTGTGTTTCAACAGAATATTCTTCAAAAAACCCTCCACCTCCACCTCCACCTCCACCTCCACCTTCACCTTCTAAATTGCTTAAACTTTTCAACACAATAAAATAACATATTGACAACTTACAAAGAACTACTTGTATTTTTTGTATTTTTTTGTATTTTTCTTTTTTTTTTTGCAGTCAACCTTAAATACATCAACACATTTGCTATTTCTACAAGATTAAACTTATACTTCCTTTTAGTTGTAGGAACAAAAAATTTCAAAAGTCATAGCAAGACATAACACAACACAACACTCTCAAAATGAACGGAAATAGAAATATTAACAAACAAGAAAGAATAAGAAAGAATAAGAGAGAGAAAAGAAATAAATTAACTAAAAAAAAAAAAAAAAAAAATCAAATTCCTGCGGGTTTTGCACTGCAGGAAAGACAAGCCGCTCCATCCATCCATTTTTTTTTTGCTTGTCTTAACTAATCTATTAGTAATGAAAGATAGATAGATAGCAAATGAGTAATTTAATCAGTTTCAAACCATATGATATGGTAAATCTAATTTTTTTTTTTTTTTTGAATTTGACAGTAAAATAATGTTGTTCCGGATCAAATGGAATGGTAGTAGCAGTAGTAGTAGTAGTAGTAGATCTTATAACTTAATATTGAAGATATTATTATAAATGTATTAGTAAATCTTTGTTGTTGCAACTACCATGGGGCGGAGGGGGGAAAAGGGGGTGTGCTTCTTTTTGAAAAATCAAGTAATATGCATTATCCTCGAGTAGAAATTTCTCTATCTAGCCACAATTAAAGCTAAAATCCTTTTTCTAATAGTCTTATTTCTCTTAGTATGTTGTTCAAATCTATTTTAATACAATTGTAAATAGTTTTTCTAAGTCATATTAAACATTCATGTATATATATATATATATTAAAAAAAAAAAATCAACAACTCGGGACGAGGAGGGAAGGAAAAGAAATATAAACTGTATTACTATTATTATTATTATTATTATTATTATTAAAATTGATTTTTAACCAAGGAAGCGGAAGAAGAAGAAGAAGAAGAAAATGAAAAATTGGTGACGTTATTATTATGAGTAGCAGCATGATTAACTAATTTTAAACCCGATTGTAATAATCCAAATATATAAACTTGTTGACCCGTCAAATAATATATAATCTTTTCTGTTGATTGAATTAATAATTTAGGAACATAAAATATAGTATAATATACACTTATAAGTAGAATTGTCAAATTGACAAAATGAAAAGCCATGGCTTCACCATTTGATAATACTGGTAATGGACTCGAATAATAAAAAAGATTATATGCTTTTTTCAATTTATTGAAGAATTTTGTTATAGCAATACTCATTGTTGTTAATATTATAGGATGTTGTTATTGTTGTTGTTATATCTATAAGGTTTGATAGAAACTTTTTAATGAAATATAAAAATTACTAGTTGTGGTGGTTGTAAAAGTATGTGTGTGTGTGTGTGTGTATATTATATGTTTTTTGCTTGAATCTCCAGAAAACAGGGGATCAATGAAATGAAATTGTTGTAAACTTTTTGATTGTAGAAAGTAAGAATATAAATGTAATCACTAGACCAATGAATATTGACTTGGTAATACACTGACGAAATTGAAATGGAATAAATAATGAGGAATGATATAAGGAATATATATGTATATGAATATTAAAAACTAATCAAAGTAAAACTCTAGAACAGGTTTAAAAAGATATATTTGGAAAAAAAAGAAAATCAAAACTCCTTATATATATTTAATAACAATACAGCAATATAAAGAATATAACGAATATATATATATATCTGATGATGATGATTATGATGGAGGAAGGAGAAGGTGGGTTTAAGAATGGCTAGAATTAATAACTATGGATGTTTGGGTGTAAAACAAAAAAAATAATACTTAAGAGGTAGTGCAGGAATTACTAATACATTTGTGTGATCATCAATCATCAATCATCATCAACAACATCAGTTTATTATTCTTGTGTTTATTGTGTTTATTGTGTTTGCTTACACAAAATTAAATTCACTTTTGTTTGTTTGTTTGTTTGTTGTTCTCTCAATTGTTATTTCTTAATGGGAACTTATTTTGCTCACCAGCAACAACAAGTTTGGTTTAGGTTTGGTTTAGGTTTGGTTTGGTTTGGCTTTTTTGATTTGAGGGATATTTCTTTTTTTAGGCCGAAGTAGCCGTGTTTTCCTGGTTAAACTTCCCGGGGGAAAAAACAACATTTCATACTTAATATTGTAGTTATGCTACCAAATAGACACATTGTATATTATTATTATTATTATCGTCTTATCTAATCACAAGTATATATATATATATATAAACAAGCTGGTGGTGGTTGGTTGGTTGGTTGGTTATCTTTTGAAAGTATTTATTAATAGATTTTTACGGGATATAGAATTTTATTACTGGAAACTTTGAAATTGCGAATTTTTAAAGAGACAGAGAGAGAGAGTAATTTTTGCGTTTTAAGGACTATAAGGGCAAGTTTTCTTATTTTTTACACACGACTTTTAGTATTTTAGTTCTTTTAAGCATTTCCCTTTATTTCCGAGACTTCAACCGGTTTTTTTTTATTTATTTATTCATTTATTCATTCATTTATTTATTCATTTTTTCTTTCTTTAGATTACTAATTATTGTTGTTGTTGTATTTTTCCTCTTTGTGGAAAGATTAAGTGATTACTTCCAACAACAACACTTTCTCAACTATATTCAATTTAGACGAGAAGTATATACCAAAAATAGCAAACCAACATTATCATCTCTTTCTTTCTTCTTGGTGTAAAGAAAGAGCACTTCCTCTTTGTGTAATTTGTTTTTTAAAAAAGACACTTCAGTTATAACCGAGAGGACACCGTTAATTGCCGCATATCCTCGGCAACAAAAAGACAGACATGGAAATTTGACGAAATCCCAGAACTATTACAATCTTTACTACTACTACTTCTACTTCTACTTCTACTTCTACTTCTACTACTTATTGCATGATGTCAAGAACACACGTCTTTAATTGAAAAATAACCACTAAATCAAATAAAACAGTACTTATTGTTATAAGTATTTTTAGGTTAATAATAATGACAGCTAGCAGTTATCAGTCAGTAGGAGCAGCAAAGAAAAAAAAAAGCTAAAAACACGAAGTGGCATATTTACTGAATTGTACGACGCTTAAAACAACCTTAATATTCAATTATCAAAATCTGGGGGGGGGAAGAAAAAGCCAAGAAGAAGAAGAAGAAGCAGACGTTTCTTTGTGAATTCAATAATACTATTCTATATAATCTATTTAGATATATACACACAGATCCCTCTATGCAAGGGTTTTTTCATTTTCATTTTTATTTTATTTTTTATTTTACTTTTTATTTATTTTTTTTTAGATTGCATTACTGAATAACAATTTCTCTTGTTTCCGTTTCATTTTTTGTTTTCTTTTATCAATTATTTCAATACCATCCAAATCATTATTAATATTTGGGGTGATACTTGGTTGAGATTGTTTTTTACCCCATGAATTTGGATCAGCAACTTTCACTTCATTAACTCTTGGTATTATCACTTTTTTAATTTGTTTTTTTTTCTGTAATGTTGGAAATTTCTTATCATCTAATGCTGTACTTGAACTGTTTCTAGATGATGCAAATGAGGAACTGCCACTACTAGTAAATCCTCCTCCTCCTCCTGCACCACTACTACTGCCATTGCCTAATATTGGCATTGATGGTGATGATGATGATGATGACGAGGTTCTATTATTGATATTGTTTAGATAATTTGGGGTATAATCACTATTTGATGTTTGAGATATATTCATCAAAATTGCTTTCTTTTTCGGTTGTGGTTTTAAAATAGTGGTATATCTAATGGGTTGACTATTAGGATTCACAAAATTCTTTTTCGTTGGTTTAGCTAAAACCGGGAATTTTTCATTAATAGTTGATGGTGAATTGGTACGACGAGTTATATTATTATTATTATTATTATTAACCCAATTTGAATTCATATTAATATTACCATTACTTTTCAAACCTCCTAATACTGGGAACAGTTCACGTGGAAGAGAAGTATTATCAACCTCAAGAACATTATCTTTGATTACAGAAATTAAATCTTTATGTAAATCTGAATTTGGGGGGAAAAATTCCAGAAATTCTTGAATCAAAATATTCAATTCTTCTTGAGTTTGATGAATAAATAAATCCCGTTGATAAATTGATAATAATTCCTTAGCATTGATATTTTTATTTTTAAAATTATTATTTAAAGATTGAAATTCTTCAACTTTGGTTTGATTATAATTTAAATAATGTTTAGCTCTTTCCTCAAATCTTTTCCGTTTAATTTCTGGTGATTGTTGTAATATATCATCATCTTCACCCATCCATCTATCATTATTAGAACGACGTGAATTCCCTTCATTAAAAGTTGATAATTGTGAAAAATGATGATGGGAATTTGAACCAATAATCACTCGATTATTACTTCCTGTAATACCACCATGTTCTTTCAACATATGAGCCGTTAAATCTAAATCATCTCTAAATACCACAAATCTTTTTTCAATACAACTGGCAACACTACAAACATAATGAGCTTTTGTGAAATGAATATATAAATTATCATAATTTTTATAATAATCGGCGGTCTTAGGATTAGATTGATCACATATATGACAACGTTCATGACGATCTCTAATATGAACATTTAATTCATCTTCTGAATAAAACCTTTTACCATGACAATGTTTACATTCTGGATGACCTTTGAACCCTGTTTCTGTGTCATTTCCAGTTCCAGTTCCATTTCCATTTCCATCACCTTCACTTTGATGTCTTTGTAATTGTTTATAACTGTATAATGATAATTCTGGTATGAAAGCTTTTTTGAATTTAGAACAAATTAAACAATAATATTTGCCATGAATTTCTTTAGCATGATCTATTAATTGTTTAAATTCTGGGAAAGTTTGTTGTTGACGACATATAGAACAAGTATTCTCTAATAATGCTAATGTATCTTTTTGAACATAATCTTGAGTGAATTCAATTCTATATTTTTCATCAAATCCAGTGATTTGGTCGGCACTAATTTCATCATAATCTTTATCGATCAATTCAGTGATGATAATTTTATCATTTTCACTTCGACATATTAGACATGTGTTTCTTTCATATAAACTACGTTGTCTGAATGTACATTTATGACACGTTGTATGATTACATGGTGTTAATGCAGCATATTTGATCCGTTCGGCACATATTATACATTGTTCATCTTCAGGAATTTCTTCAATTTGTTGTTTGATGGTGGTGGTGGTGGTGATGGATGGTGAATTTTCATCAAAGTTGGAATTTTTCTTATATCCTTTCCTTGGTTCTGCTCCTCCACTGCCACGAAATGCAGTGTTTTGCTGTTTACCTCCTCTACTGACTCTTGAACGTTTGTAAGTGCCGGTTGTTTTTTTCGAATCTTGAGTAGTTGACATCGTCTATGAGGTTTAATTTGATTTCAATTCAAGTTTGTAATTGAGTGAAAAAAAGACAATCGAATCTTTGAAGAAGAAAAAAAAAATTTTTTTCTCGAGTCAATTCCGTTTTACCTTTTGTATATTCAATCAATATCACCACCATAAAACTGAAAAAAAAAAAGCCTTCTAAAGAGTGGAAATTGGTATTTTCAACAATGTTTAACCTAAATCTTAGTGCAACGTTAAATGTTTCAAGATTGCTTTATAATCCAAGTTTATGTCTTCCTCATATCACTGTGAAATCATTTGATCAACTTGTGTTACCATTCACAATACCAACAGCACCAAATGTAACCATTAAAGGCGTAGTGTTAGACAAAGACAATTGTTTTGCAAAGGATCATGACGACAAAGTCTGGCCCGAATATGAAGTATGTTTGCTATAGTCCCGACCAACTAATTATATTATTGTTGTTTTAAAACCATTATCTTCAATTACTAACTCTTTCCCCCACACATAGCAAACATGGAAAAAATTAAAGGAAATATATCCAAAAGATCATTTATTAATTGTTAGTAATTCTGCAGGAACCGATGATGATATAAATCATGCCCAAGCAAAAACATTAGAATTAAACACTGGAATAAATGTACTTTGTCATTCAATTAAAAAACCAGGATGTTTAAATGAAATCACTCAATATTTTGCTAAATTAAATGTTAAACCAAATGAAATCATTGTTATTGGTGATAGATTATTTACTGATATGCTTATGGCTAATATGATGGGATCATGGGGATGTTGGATAAATCAAGGTGTTGAATTAAGTGATAAAATTTTGCCTAAATTAGAAAGAGATTTATATAATAGATTGGTTGTTAATCGTCCTGAAAATCCCTATTTTCCACCAACTCCAAATTAAAGTTGTCGTAAATCAATTTTCTTGGGGAAGTTTGGTTGGTTGGTTGGTTGGTTGTTCTTGCATGGTTTTATTTATTTTTTTTCTTGATTACTTTGTTTATTTGTTTGTTATGCAGAATCAATACTTTATGGTTCTAGATTGTTGCTAATGAATGGAATAGATTAATTTGGTGGTTCATACCATTTGGGGTTTATTTCTTCTTTGCTTTGCTTTGTTTTTTTGGGGTTGCCTTAAATTTTTAAATTTTTTTTGCAACAACAACAACTTCAACAAAATCAATTTATGTCAAGACATCAATACCCAATTACTAGAAACAACTACAATCAATAACTAGGACGTCCACGGCTTTTATAAATGAATAGATAACTTATGGTTCATAACGTATTATTTGATCCTCCTTTACCAGATGGACAGAGAATCAATGTTGGGAATAATACAATAATTGAAAACATTTATAGTATTTATAATCTTGCCGTGTTTAAAAACATTTTCCGAATTTATTTGACATTCTTATTGATTCAATATATTCTAATATATGTTTGTGTTCCATTAGATGATATTGAAAATCGACCTCCCATATGTATTATATCAACAGCATATACACTAATTATGGTATGTGAAAAAAAAAAAAAAAACAACTTCAAACAGACAAGAATTCTGTCTGAAAGATACTAACCATCAGAGGTGTTACTAAAGTTTGTTTTTAATGCCCTGGTTTTACCTTTATGTTCAGGTACTATACCAGCAGTCCTTTCATTACGATGTTTATTTAGTTCATTTGTGTTGGAGTTTATTGGATTAATATTGAATATCACTGCAGTTATTCAAAGTGTTAGAGCTGGAGCCATGTATGAAATTGAACGTGAACGTGGGAAAGTAGTAACGAAAACAAGAGTCGATAAATATATCATTTTTTTCCAAATTACATCAATGATATTTTCATTACTTTCGACAATTTGTGTTTTTATATTAATGATAATTTGTGAAAAGGCTTTAGAATATATTGGTAATAAAGTTGATAGAAGAGTACTTAAACGAAATAGAAAGATTCGTATCGGTTCTGAATCAATAGATGATTATCGATATAGATTAGATAGGTATTACTCAGTTTGAGTCAATGATAACAATAAAATGGGGAAACTTTAATAAATACAACAATAATACTAATAGTTTAATAAACATATATAAATACAATACAATACAATACAATTTTTCAAATACTATACAACAATTAAATTTTATTTTTTTTTAAAAGTATGCCATCCATAAGGTATCAGCTGAAGCTAAATTACGAGGATTAACAGCTTGTGAAATCAACTCCAAAACATGTTGATTAGCCACTCCATTTGCCGATGATATATGTCCCATCGTCATTACTCTTCTAATTATATTTTCAACATTCAAACGTACAATATCACTCAATTGTTTCTCATTGGATAACGCTGCTTTATCATTTTGTGAATACCAAGACATAACTTCATCTCTCACAAACAAAGTCAAATATTGTTCCAAATCAGATTCTGGTTCCAATAATGCTCGAGCAATACATAAAACATAAACCGATAAAACACCTTCCAACCCAGTTTCTCCAATCAATTTTTGAATATTTGGAGTTAATCTAAATGGAACTTGTTCAGTATTAACAAATATAGGAGATTGTTTATTATGGGTAATTTCACCATTATTTCTGGTTGATAATCTGTATGGTAACATATCAGAAGTCCAAACAGCTCCTGAACCTCTATTAACATGAATTTTCTGTGGTTGTCTAGCATTAATACACATCATGTATGTGGTGAAAATAAATGACACATATTGTGAAGTGAATTGCTTACGGAATAACCAGAAATCTTCAAAATTTGGATACAAATTGATAAAATGGTTTTTCAACACCGTGGAGGGAACCAATAATGATTGAATTGCACTCAAGATTTCAACTTTAACACTAGCAATATCGGGTTTGGGTAATCTTTGGTCAAAAGCGGCTCTTAATTTCTCCACTGTATAAATAAATGGTTCATCACGACTCTTACCATTCTTTTTACAGAAATCTTCATAAACTCTTTGTAATGTCACATCTCTAGTATCATCATTGACAATACGAATATGTGGAGATAATGGAACGGCAATTGGTAAAGTAAATTGGATATTACGACGACGAGTCTCAACTTTTCTCGAAATGCTGTCGTTAAATATTCTGAAAAGTTGAAATACCGATTCCTCACGACGACAATTACGAGCCGCTGGAAATTGGACCGCAAATGTGTGTAAACTACCATCATGACCACGAATTCTCAATCTCTTATAACAGGCACTAGAACCACGAGCTAAATCAATGGTGGAAAGGAATCTTTCAATTTTAACAAAATGGGCGTTGCTATCCTTGTTCAACAAATATTGCCCTGGAACTTCAATTTCTTCAAATTTCTGATGATGAAATTCACTCAAATGAGGACATAAATTCTCCAAATTGACTTGCGAAAACCGTCTATCTAATTTGTCCTCTAACCTATCTCTCCAATTTCTTAATTTAGAAATATAAGTTTCCAAGTTTGGTTTGGAAATTACCAAATCTTTTTCAAATTCAGCTCTAATCTGTTTTGGAAGTACAGTTTCAGCAAATCTGGTTATATTAGCTTCGGTGATAGGTGGCAATTTGGCATCTTCCTTAGGATTCCCTATTTTGTTCAAATACTGAATACCATCATTAAGCAATGCAACACATAACCTATACGCATCTTCGTCTGCAGTACACTTGAATCTTTGGTTGATTTGATCCACCAATGATTCCAAAGAAAGTGCCATTAATGGATAAGCAGTTTTCAAAATAGCCATAATCTCATCAATATGTTCCAATGGTTGACGAACAGAATTTGGAATGTTAATTTGTGGTTGTGGTTGTGGATGTGGTGGCTGCTGTGGTTGAGAAGTTGGTGATTGTTGTGTCTTGTCCCCATTTCCTGCCAGTGATCCATTCAATTTTGATTGTTGGTTGGTGCTATTAGTATCATTTACTCCATTAGGTGAAGATGAAGAAGAAGGGACAGTAGCAGTAGCAGCAGAGACTTGAGCAGCTTGCTGACGAGCAAGGTCAACAACATGTCGTTGCTGAGCAGCAAATTCCTCTCTTGCAGTTCGAAGTTGGAAATGTAATGCTTGTGGATAATTTTTAGCAATTCGAATCAAAATCTGTTTCGCCAATTTGGCTTCCTTCTGTGACAAGGATGTCAACAATTGTGGTATAAAAGTGATCCAATACCATACAGGAACTTCTCCTCTGAAATTTTCAAATGCTTGTGCCAATGTCCCGGAAGCATCATCCAAACTGATCAACCACAAGATTCTGGCTAATAATTTCCTGGTTTTCCCATTCTTATAAAGACCAGCAGCTTGCAAGTAACAACTGATAGCATTGTTGGCATACACCATATCGTTTGGATTCTCTTTGAAACGACGATCATTAAACATACCCCATTCAGCCCATGCCTTTGGCAAATTAAGATCAATTTGAACTGATGTAGCAAAAGCTTTATTGGCTTCATCTTTTTGATTTAATTTGTTCAAAAACATACCTTTCAAAGTAAAAAACTCGGCTTTCTGTTGTGTTGCAAAATAAACCAAATTGGTATTACTGATAACGTCAAGACCAGTATTTAATTCATTGGCATTTTGATAGTGACATTTTACCTGTTCTTTCAATTTCAAAAATGCTTCTTGGATTTCAATATTTGGCAATTGATATATTCTTGTCAACTCTTTGATACAGACTTCTGGCATGTTATGCTTTCTAGCAACATGTGCAAATCTATTGATGACCCAAGCAATCTCATGGAATCCACGGTATGCATATGAGTTAGCATTGCTTCCCGTGCTATTCTGTTGCAAAACAGGAATAAATGGCATGTACACTTTATTGATCACTTGGAAGGCGTGTTGACGCCATGTAACCAAATCATTCCAAATATTGATATCATCCCAAACATTAGGTAAACGTTCACGCCATACCTGTAATACCCTCTTTAATTCTTGTGATTTCATATCCAAATTTTGAGCATTCGTCGTCACCAAACTAGCATATACTTGACTTGCTTCCATAAATTCAACATATTGTTGAAATGTATGCAATAATGGAATATGTGCATTGGCAAATCTTTCTGGTAATCCGTGCCACTTACGTAATGCCAATTGAATACCTTCATCACACAAACGTGACAAGTCTTGTAATGTTTCTTTCTCTTGACCAAATCCTTGCAAACACAAAAATGTCTCAAACACTTGACGTCTAGGTGTTGGCACATCCATAACATTTTTAACAGTTTGATCTAAAGTCTCTCTATCATTATACCAATCAGCAACTCTCCAACCACATTCCAAAAGAAGATCTGAAAAACCTTCATGTCTTGCGAGATCTGTAAGAATATCCCAATGTTGTAATTTCTCGGAACAAAGAATCCAGTGATCTTCCCAAAGAGCGTACTCTGATTCACCATATGGTAAAGCACCACTCCTAGCTTTAATTTGAGCAGTTTCATACAATTGTTGAGCTTTGTCCCAAAGACCAAGCTGTTCAAATGACAATGCACTAATTGTCTCAGCGTATTTGGCTCTTCTGCGCCACAATCCATAAAACATATCATCTTCTTTCAAAGTTGCATACAATTTTGCCAAGGCGTCCTCTGTTACTTCGCGTACTTCTGCATTGGCATTAACCAATTTTTCATCAATATTTTCAAGAATATGGATTCCTTGTGACCAAGCATCAAAGTTGGATGCTAAACATTCAACAGCAAATGGAGGCAATTGAAGATCGTCACACCGTGAAACACCTTCTAATAATGATTGGATAACATTTGGTCTCATATCAACTTGACGAGTGTGGTAGTCTTTAGACAACAAAATAATCATGAATCGGGTGAAATCTAATGTTTCTGAATGTGGAAGTGAAGAAAATGCAATAGGGAAAAAAGATGACCACGTTCGATGGATGGTTTCTCCACTTTGATAAAACATATCAATCAATGGTTCTAAAATGTCACCCACTTTTATGTTTCCAGCAGCTTCTATAAACCCTGAATGCTTCTTTAACAACTCATTCAATTCATCCTTATTACTATTGCTGTTATTATTATCAACATCCATCTTGTCTGATTCTGGGAATGATAACACTTTTAAAGGTGCCAATTTATTTTCATCATCAACTAATCTTATTTGTTGCTCAAAGTTGATTGCACCAAAAAGTAATTGCATAGCTTGGTTTAACCAAGGATAGTCTGCCAAATATTCCCAGTTTTGTTCTCTGATGACATAATATAATCGTTTAGCAATGTCTTTTTCTAAACTATTGTTCAATATGGACATCAATTTACGTCTAATCGAAACATCGACAGATCTAGTTCCTACCATAAATGGTTGTTCCATTCTAACAGTAAGCTCGGTACAACTAAATGTATCATCTTCAAAAATATCAACAATAATCTGATAAAATTCTTTTGACAAAGAAGGCTCCCCTCTAATTTCAAAGACCATCATTTTCGATAAAATTGCTGCCTTTTCCTTGGTGGTAGGGAAAAGATCTGTTCTCGAAAACACCCAGTTTTTAACAATCTTGATAATTTTTTCTAAAGTGTCTTTGTCCAAACTTCTTTCAATTAATTGTGCCAACAATGACAAAAATATACGTCTCTGGTCACCCAAATTCGAAATTCTAGATGCACATAACTTGAGTATCTTTTCGAGTAATTTTGTCGTCATTTTAGCTTCAAATTCTAAGTTTGCATTATCTTTTGAAGTGGATGTTTGAGAACCTTGATGAGTCATAGTAATATGGTCTTTACAAAGTTTACTGAATGTCTTCATAATTGTTGGTAGCAAGTTATCCAAAGTTGATGGTCTATAATGAGCCAATGTCCAAAATAAAGTGACACCTGCAGGGACTGAAGAAGTATCTCCCAAATTCTCGGTAACAGTGGTTGTAAGCAAAGTCAAAAATTCTTTAACGTCATCTTCCTCTTCGTCTTCTTCTTCAGGTGTCTTTTGGTCAGCTATGGCCTTCAAAATTATAGACAAGACTCTTTGTAAAACTTCTTGAATATCGTGATTATCAGATTTGATACACTTTTCAAGTAATTTTTGAAGATATGATAAATTTGAAACAATCCATTCTGGTTTTTTCCATTCCAAAACAACCCCTAAAACTTCTAATGCATTCAAACAATAACCCAATAAATTACTGGAATTGATATCTTGAGCTAATAAGAATTTTTCGAAAAATGTAAGCTTGACAGAAACTTCTGCCCAATGTTCAGGACTCAACAAGTCATATAAAATCCCCAAAGCTTTCTGGCCCAATTCACTCTCAGATGCTCTCTGAGGGCTGATACAAACATATCTAATCAAAAATGTGACACATGCTTCTCTTTGACCAAATGGAATTGAATAGTTTGGAGAAGTGGTGAAATCTCCCTCAGGTCTGACTTCGTCTGCAGCAGTGGTAGTGGTAGCAGTAGCTTCTTCTTTATCTTCTTCAATGTTTTCATCTTCTTGAGTCGCCTGTGATTCTTCCTTGGAATCTTTTGCTTTACGTTCCCAATATAAAATCAATTCCGCCAATTCAATGGCCAAAACTTGATTTTCAATAGCAGGGTTGGCAAGAATTGTCAATTTACCCATGGCAGTAATTATATTAGAAACAAAATGTTCTCTGGCAACGAAAAACAAATCTGGATGTTGAACAATAAATTGATATACATTCAACACTTGAGTAACATTAAATCCATCTTCTGATAATATACGACGTGGCCATTTTAACCAGTTATCGGATGAATCAGCATCATTCATTCTTTCTGACATCACAGGAGCCAATATGTCCAAAGCTTGTTTCACCAAGTATCTAGAATCGGTTTGATGTGTTCTTAAAAGAGCAACAAAAACTTGGGTTGTCAATTTTGCAGGAGTCTCATAAACCGAAATGAAATAAGAAGTCGTGACATAAGCAACTTGTTTAGTGATATTGTCTTCCAATTTGATATAGTTCCAACTGAACTTGATAATATCTTTTCTTAAATCACCAAGGTATTTGGAGGCTAATTTAAGGAGTAATGCTGTGACTTCAAGAAGAGCGTATCGATAACTATCCATCGAACCAGAAGTGTGATTGGTAATGATATCTTTTGTCGATTTCCAAATGTTATCATTCAATTTTTCAAGCCATTCAGGTTTTGTGTTGGTAAAAAATGTATCCACTGATCCCTTGTTTACCGACTCATAGATGAAAATTGGATTGAAAACTTTTTTCAAAAAGAATATTTTAGCTTTCAAATTGGAAACTTCATCACTTGCAAATTCAATACTTTTCTTCAAATATTCTTCTCTAATATCAATTTCATTAGAAGAAACTATATCGTTGAAAATATAATCTTCAACAACTGCTGGCACTTGTAGTTTCAATTTACAATCACGATTAACAACAGCAAGCATAAGATCAACTTCTTTAGGGTTTCTTTTCAAAAATCCAACAATCAATTCATGAAGTTTTTCAATAGCTTGATCACTTTGGAAATGAACCGATGAAAATTCTGCCGTTGTTCTAGTATCTGATATTTCTTCTACGGTTTCAGAAAGTAATAACAATAAAGGTTTTTGTTCATCAAACCAACTATGTTCATGCTTACTAATAGCATCAACCAAATCAACCAAATTGGCAAATTTGATAATTTTGATTTCTTTATTAGATTCATTTTTCACATCATCAATGAAAACTGTCAATTTCTCACGAGAAATTTTCCGCAAATTTTCACATCCATCCATACCGGTGATTGCCGCTAACATATTACCCAATTTACGGTTTTTGAAATTGACAATCAAGTATTCAATGCAATTCTCGGCAAATCTGTTTAAAAACTTGGATACTGGTTGTCTGAATGGTGAATCCTTATGACGATCTAAATGACCTTCTAAATACTGTAATGTATTGATGATTTCTTCCATAAAGGTATAAGCTTTGGCAGGTAACAAATGGAATATATTCAAAATCGCCATAACAATTTGAACAGTATGGTTGTTGGTTAAATCTTGACCAGCAATTTGTCTTAAAGTATTGATTTGAGCCCATGCCATCAAATGGTCTAAAAGTTTTCTACCAATTTCCACTCTAAAATACGAAATTAACAATTCTAACAATCTGGCTAATGCTTCAAGACCAGAAACTGTGAGTTTTTTATGATCGGATAAATTCATTAACATAGGACGAAGACCATTTTGTAACAATTCTTTTGGTAATTTGGCATTTTCTTGTAAACTGGCTGCTAAACCATGATGCGCGGCATTGATTATTTCGGTTGATTTGTTACATAATGCCTTGAAAAATACCCCTAAAATTCTTATTCTAGCTTCTGCCAACGACCCTAAGGAGAAATCTGGCTTGGTCAATGCTAATGATAATAACTTGATACAAACAACACGCAACTCAATAAGTTGCTTTGAAGTACGGTATTCACTTAAACGATGAACATTGGCCAATGATTCATCTTCGGCATCAACCAAAGCAAGTGCTTCTAAAAGCAATCTATTCAATTCTTCATTAAATGTCAAGAAGGTATCGGGTAAATTCAAACAAAAGGTGATGGCGTCTATATTCCCAATTTGCATGGGGAAAGGTAATGCTCGTAATGGTTTACCAAATATGGGGGCTAACAATAAATGTTTACATGGATCAATCATGGTGGCAATTCCTACACCCGTAGTTTCAGATAACACTGTCAAACATTTTTGAGCAACTTCTCTAACCATTGGAGTTGGACTGGCTAAATCATAAACAAATGCACCAACAAGTGTTTGAAAGGATTTTTCAGTTACTGTTTCCTTTGTTACATCGGTATTACAAGCTTTCAAAAGATCCAAAACTAATGTTTTAGCTGATTCTCTCACTTCAAATGGAGCGGTTTCAGGGGTATCTCTCAAAATGAAAAATATTGACCGAACTAATTCAAATTGTCTTTTACTGAACCAATTGGCAGGGATTTTCAAATTTTGAAACATGGTTTTCAATCCTAATATACCTCCAAGTTTTGCATGATAATATTCATTATAACAACAATGAGTAAATTTATAAAACATTGACCGGAATACTGGTGAATACAAGGCATTTTCATCAGATCCAAATATTACAACTGTGGTATCATAAATTTTTTGAATACAATCAATCCCCTTTTGTCTAACATTTTTATCCCAAAAACTCAAAGCATAATTCAAAGAATTGAAAAATACATTTTCGTTAATATAAGCTTTACCCTCATTCTCATTAATTGAAAATTGTCTTTCCTTTTTAACTTTTTCAATAACAGACGTTGTTAAACGGAGAAAAGTAAAATGGGTTGTAATCCCATCAATCAATTCACTAGCTTCGTCTTTTAAATCAGGGATCGATACTGAAAAAAATAAAATTTCAAGTAATTTCGAAAATAATTGTTGTTGACGATCCAATTTCTCATTGTCTTTGATATCTGATGGTGCTAATTCAATGTTGATGTCCTCGTTTTTTTCTTGCTTTAAATATTCTATACTTTCACTAATATATTGTGGGAAATTTTCAGGAATAGGTGTGGTATTAATTAATAATTTCAAAATATTTGCCAAGTATTTGAAAGCACTTATCTTGTAATGAATTTTTAATCTTGGATCTTCAAGAAGTTTTACAGCTGATTCAACACCCGGTGTAATAGAAACTGGAACTGACCCTTTCAAGCCATGAATTTCAAATAATGCTTTAACTTCTTGATCTAAATCCAGTTGAGTCACCAATTTATTACAAGGTTTAAAATTACGATGATTTCTACCACCCAATTTACCCAAAATTCTAATGGCAGTGTGTGAATGTTGATGATGATAAGGAACGGGTTCTAAATGTTTCCACAAAGCTGCCATAATCTCGTCAATAACTGGTTCAATCATGGGATCAAAATATTCTGCCGTGAGATTATCGACACATAATTCAAATGTACGTAAACCTTGACTAACCAATTCTTGAGATCCATTCAATGCGTATACTAATGGTCTAGTTAAATAATTCAAATGTGGAACCAATACTGATAATCTGACGGGAACAGTTAAACACAATTCCACATATATATCTCTTTCATAAGGTCTTCTAGCATTAGTAATCATTTTATTTAAATTCTCTAATAATACCGGTAAAATTGGCATTATTTCTTTGTATAAATTTTCAAATCTACCTCCACTAATACTTCTGAAAAGAATTCTTACCAAATAAGAATATACAATTGGTTCTTCTGCCTTTGTACCCAATCTTAATGATTCCAATATTAAATGGTTCAAATGAGGTAATAAAACACCTTCATTGGTAGTGGGGAAAATATTCACCGACATGAAACAAAGTTTAAAAAGTCTAGTCAATATATTAGATTTGATTAAATCAGCTTCACCTAATTGTTCCAAATTATCTCTTAAAAAAGATATTAAAATCCCGGAAAAATTTGCTGAAGTAACTTCACTAGCTAAGAAAAATTGTGGTAAATGTAATAATGCCGCATTTTCCAACATCGATTCAAACATAAATGGTAATTCAGAACTGACAATTTCATTAAATGATGCAGGGTCAATATGAATGAAAATAGTAGCGAAAATTTCCATTAAATCTTTTTCCTCTTTAGACGATGTAATAGGTAAATTGGGTCCACCAGTTGAAAAATCAATTGTTTTGTTTGTTATCGGTGGTTTTGATTTGGTGATGGAAAAAAATCGAAGACAACTTATACCACCTCTAAATAATGCTCTCAAGATATTTACTTCTTCATAGGCAATCAATTTTGCTGAATCATTCCATTTGTCATAATTAACTTGTTGTCTTGGTTTATTAGGATCAGATGATGTTGGTTGAGGTGGGACAGGAGGGTTACAATTCTTCAATCCAAAAATCACCGATTTTAAAAATGTCATTAAGGTTCTAAATAAATATCTTGCATCTTTTAAAACATCGGTATTGTTTGAAACAGGAATAGCAGCAATTGGAGAATGGGTATCGATATTAAACATATCAAGAGGTGAAGGAGTTTCTTGTTTCTCTGAAACTTCATCTTGATTAGGTTTATCAATGTCCATCATATCTTCATTGGCATTATCAGATTTTTGCTCTTCCTTCTGTTGTTTTTCTTGTTGTTGTTCTTCCGGTTCTTCTGGTTCTATTTTAGAAGAATATCTTTCAATTGCCTTTTTAGCTTTTCTTTCTTTAGAAGCCTTTTTATTTTCAAACTCATTATGTTTTGAAATGATATAATTATATTTGCGGTTTAAACTAGCAAATCTTTTAGCATATGAATCAATTATAATAAGAAATAATTGTCTACCTTCTAATTTATTTGGTAATTTCATAATTTTTTCCACCAAATTAAGTAATAATTTAGCACTCATTATTTGTACTGTTAATGCCAATGAATCATCTTTTAATAAATCACAATAAATATTTACTGTCGACCATATTTGTGCTGGAGTTAATTCATTTCTAACATTATGAATGAAATCAGCTACAGTGGAATATGCTAATGGTCTTAATGTCTCGTATGATGTCAATCCATCACCTATAAGTATTTTTTCATTGAACAATAATTCCAATTTTGGAATAAATTGGGTACGGAAAGGTGTAGAAAGTATATGTCTTGTTGCATGTAATAATTCCTTTCTAGCAATAGAAAGCTCAGCAGGACAATCTTGTAATAATCTTAAAATAACATCAGGTACACATTTACTTTCTTCGGGTTTCAAATGTTGACTAGCGTAACCTCTAATGAAAACATAAGCTAAAAACGATGCTGCTTTGACTTGACCCAATATGAAATCACTAAATGCTTGACGATTTTTAATGTCAGGTGATATGGAAGTAACAATTTTATTTTCTGATTCTTCTCTAAATTGTTTCTGTTTATCAACTTGTAATTCCAAAATATGAATTATTTTCGGTAAAAATTTTGGTAATGATGTTGAAACTAATTGTTTGTAAGATTGATACAATGATACCATGGTAATAGGACATTCTGCTAAAGTTTTGAATGAAAACATAGCTTTATTTAATTTTTTCGTTGGTGTTTCTTCATTGAACCCTGATGTAGGTGCTGGAGAATCTTCTTTGACATCGGTTGAAGTATCACCTACTGTTGCTGATGCTGTTCCTTGTGTATCATCATCACTAAACACATCATGAACTGTTTTATCCATATTATCATAAATAGAACCAATGATATCAACAAATGGTTGAACTTTTTCATTCAATTTGTTTTTATAAGCTTTGTGTAAACTAGTAATAATTTTCATACATAAAACCCCATTATCTTCATTTTCTTCAATCAAAGTTTTAACTAGAGCATCCAATATTTGTTCAGAAAATGGTTGGAAAGTATCATTCATAATAGATCTATGAATGATTTCTAAAATCGAATTTCTCAATTTATGTTGAGGAGAAGTACTTATAAATGATATAGGTACTTGTTCCAAATCTTTAATAAAAATGGGAACTAAATTCTTTAAAAAATATTCATATTCAGTGGCTCCATTAAATGATTCTATAGTGTCTAATAATTCTGATAAAATTGAATGTTTCTTGGTATAATCACTGCCACTATCATTAAGTCGCGTAACAAATGCATCAAGCTGTTCTGTATAAGGCATGATGATAAAATAAAGGGGATTAATGTCTCAATTCGCCCTCGTTGCTTTTTCTTAGGAAATGATCGTAGTTGTTTGTAGTTGTAAGTAATGATAGTTATTAATTATGAAAAAGAGGAATTAAGTAATTGGTTGTGAAATGGAAAACAAAATGGAGTCTTTTTGTAAAGCAAAAAAAAAATTTCAAACAAAATTTCAAAATTGAGGAAATTCAATTTCAACAAATTTTTGATTTTCACGTGATTATCATGTGACCTAGACTAGTGAATTTTTTGTGTAACACACTACACCAAAGAGAAGATCGCGTTTTTTGATCAACATATATATTACACATGGATATGTAATAACCAAATTCTACACACATTGACAAAGGCATAATACTATAGGGTATTTATTATAGTTTAAATAATTAAGCGATAGTATTAAGTCTACATTGTTTATGAGTTGTTGATTTATTGACTTGTGTTGTTATGTCAGTAGAAGACTATAAACGGTTTTTATTGTATTTTTTTGGCAGAAATTTGTACACTAAATTTTTGTATCCACCAGTGGTTGTTGTTGGTGTTGCAGTGATTTTCCATTCAATTTACTCATTCTAATTTCCATCCACCATGATAAACAAGCACTTAAAAACATCATCAATATAAAACTAAAAGCTGTCCAAGTCATAGCTTCTGCTCTACCACCTCTTGTACCAATCAATAATTGGAAACTAGATTGCTGCATCATTTCCACTGATGTAACAACAGCTTGATGTTGTAACATTGATCCTAATCCCCAAAGTAATAGTAATATAAATGATAATCCGGCATTTAATTTTTTCATTATTGATTTTCCGGGGACAATAGGTATGACACAATAACAAAGGATAATCAAACCAATAAGGGTTAAAATGATTGTTGCTAATAAGATTCTTGGATGACATATATTGCTAAATGATTGAGCTAATTGAACAAGATCAAGATCTCCAGATAACATCGATATAGAAAATTTCGGGAATGAATCTAATCCAGTATATGTGGTACAAGATATATCCTTGGATGAAGAAGATAAACATACACCCATATAACCAACTTTTACTGATAATTCATCTATAGCAGTAGAATTGTTGTTAGTGGTGGTGGTGGTGGTGATTGATGAGTTTGAACTGGTTGATAAATAATCATATAATGGAGATGATTGATTAAATTTATAACTTAATAAATAAACATTTGAATAATTTGATGAAGTATCTATACATCCAAGTAATAAGAAACTTAATAACGCAGCAGTTATGAATTGAATTATTATTGTGAATACAATGGTGAATTTCAATGGTAAATTCATTTTATATCTCTTTTTTGAAGAATGGAGGATTAAAAGAGTTTAGTGAAATGATATTTTGGGAAATGACATGGCAATATAAATAGGCCAAATGAACTATTGCAAAAGGAGAAATAAAAGTATCTGAAACATTATTACTGCAAATTTGCAACAAGCTAAATATTTGTTTTCTCTCTTACCTGTTTTCTTGGGTTTGGGGGCGTAAATTACAATTCTATAAATTTTTGAAACAAATCTAATACACCAACAATCATATTACCTGTAGAAGTTACAGACATAGCTATAATTATTTATTAATATTTTGTTGTTCTAATTTCTATACATTAATAATTCGTCTAATTAAAATATAAGCAATTCTTAAGAATAAAATAGTAGCAATGGTAGCTAAAAATGGTAAGAAAATTTCAAATTGGTTTCTTAATTTAAAATCACCAATAATAGACCTTGTTGTTTTATGGTTTAACTCTCCCCAATTACCTAATTTATAATGATTATCCATTAATTTATCTTTTTCATACCATATTTTTAATAACCAATCTTCAAATTTTTTTAAATCTTGTTCTAGAATATTATCAATATCATCAACATCTTCACCTAATGGTATATCTTTTAATTTCCAACCTTTAATATAATAATTAATTTTTGGTGGTCCATAACCTTTCAAATAAAATCTTTTCAATGAATATTCAATTTCACCATATTGATCTTCAGTTAATCCAGAATAAGCCGTAGTTATATCATACACTATTTCTACTGAACTTTTCAATTTTTTTAACGCTAAAAATAATCCTCTAATACGAGGTAATAATACATGTTTTAAAGGTGGTAATCCTCTCGACGCAATGAATTCAGCAGATTTCTTAGTAGTACGATCTGATGGAACCGTACCTTCTGGAAATAATATCAATTCATATGGCCATATCTTGTTGACATTAGAACCTTGTGGCCATTTAGTAAATTCTGTGTTTGTGGTAGAACTACTGCCTATCAATTGAACTCCATTGGCGGGTCCCATTCCTCTTGCATTGGCATCAATTTCCAATAATTGATTAGTTAAAACAATTTTATCTTTTTCCCATTTTCTACTTAAAAATAAAAAATTATAATTCTTCATTCCATATCCCAACACAGGAATTTTTGATAAATCTTTTAATATTATAAATACAGAATTACCAAATTTTGAAGTATAAGTTAAAAACCATAAATATAACCAATCAGTATATATTTGATGATTAGAAATTAAAACAGAATTTGGTTGAAACATTGTATGTATATTATTTGATTCATCAACGGTGAAATGATCTGAATTGGGTACTGTAGTTTCATCTATAGTTATCTCTATTTTACATGGATTGACAATTGTGGTAATGTAAGATATTAAAATGACAAAATGATTCTTTGTATTATTGATAATTGCTTGTTTAACATCAGGATTATTTTTGAATATTAATAATGTTAAAAATTGAGTTAAACTAATACTTAAACATCCCAATATAAACAATGGAGTTATAAAAGCAGTTCTAAGAATGACTATAGGCAATGAATGTCTAGAATTCATTTGGCCAAATAAAACAAAAGGGGATAGGTGAGGTTGTATATTGATGAGTTGTTAATGATTGATGGCAACAAGGTAGAAAAGAAAAGAAAAGAGCGTGCAAGGAAGAAATGGAGTAAGCGTTATCCCACAACACCAAGAGCTGAAGGAAAAAAAATTAGAGAATGCGGAAAATTGGGAATGCGTGGGATCTTGTGATATATCAAAATTGAGAATATAACTAATGTGGTTGAGTGATAGATTACAAACTATAAAACTAAGCCCCCCCTCTTTTCCATTATTTCTTTACTGTAGAAGACTGTTAATAACGACAATCCAACAATTTTGTTCTTCAAAAATAATACCATCTGGAAATTGTTATGTAGATATTTCTACAATATAACAATTACCGATTCTTTCAACAGTTAACATTCATATCTGAATGAAGTAAATCCCAACGACGGTTCTACCATTTTGAGAATCAATAATAATTGACAAGACAAAAAAATCAAAATTGTGTTTTACGAGATAGTAACTTTAATATTCACACAACTGTTTCAAGTTGTTAGTGGATGTATTATATGTCAAATCAAATCAAAAATGCTTAAAATTGTAATATCAACTGGATGATTTACTGTGATTTTTTTTTTTTTTGTTTCTTTTTAAATTTTTCGCGGATTTATTAATCCCCAACAAACTTCAGAAAAGAGTACACACCAAGAAGTTTGACAACTGCGCAGTTAAACTTGAAATGGAAATTTAACCGAATGTACGTAGGTTGGATTTAGTGTCTTCTAATGACTATATAGTTTATTAGATAATAGTTGGTTGGTTGTTATACCCACATCATAACTCAGATTTATAAAAGATCTTATTAAATCATAACCAAAATGTCCTAAGTTCGTGTGACAAACACCAGAAAGATGGCTTAAATCAATTTGTGGATAATGAGGTGATGGCGATGGCGATGCTGATCATGGTGATAGTGATTAGTGATAAGTAATTAGTGATGTATAAAGATAAGCTGGACAAGAAAAAGCGCATTGTTCATAATTCTGCATTGTTTTCTGGTTTTTTGCTCCCACTGATAAATCCGTTCAACCTTTTTTCCTACACAACAGACAACAGGCAACACTCACAATCAAAAGGTTAACTTTGTTTTGGCAACTTTTGAACAAGGTTTTAATCTTTTTTTTTATTTTATTTTATTTTGCAAGCAACAAGAAGTATACTCTTATAGAATCATGGACGGATTGGTCATGATTTTCAATTGTAAAAACATCTTCATGCTTTCATTTAAATGGGGTTAGTTTTAAATGTGTGTGGATGTAAGCTTGCCTATATTAACCATGCGAGAGAAAATCTTCTTATAACATACAATGTAAATTTTTAACCCACAAAAAGTAGAACAAAAATTAATTTTAGTACTTACCAAATTGTTTTTAAATCTTCATACGACAATTTTGAAATATATTGGGAAGAAAATTCACTTGAAATTATTTGACAATAACAGTTTTGAAGATCAAGAACCTGTTCTTTTTCTTTCCCTATTTCATTAGTATTTCTTTTAGTTAGGTCATCCCACATTTTTAAGACCTATTAATATGAGTCACAATCCAAATTTATCACCTCAAATCAGTAATGACATTATAGATGCTGATACTACATCTTTAGCTTCAACAGAAACTCAACAAAATATTCAACATAGTCAAATACATCCTATAGGTCATCATGGACGAGAGCAACTGGAAGAGCCACAGAATACCACCAAAACAACCACCACTACCACAAATAACACAACCACACCTCTGGTAGACCCTGATTTGGGACCATTAGGAGAATTAGAACAAGATCTATCATCATTAGAATCACAACAAGAACAATATCTAAGTCAAAAGCCTACATCTACATCAATTAAAACCAATAAAGTCCCATTAAGAGAACGAAGAGGTTTACTTGCACAAATTGTTTTGATTCCAGAATATGAAGATGCCAGAGATTATCCCAATAAAATAAAATATCTAATTGTTTTCATAATTGCTTTTGCATCATTAGCAGGACCATTTGGAACTTCAGTAATGTTACCTGCCATTGATGATATTGTTAATGATTTAAATACTAATGTATCGACAGTGAATGTATCCGTTGGTATTTATTTATTATCATTAGGTATATTTCCTCTTTGGTGGTCATCATTTAGTGAACGATTTGGTCGAAGAAGTGTTTATATGGTATCATTTACTTTATTTGTGGCGTTTTCTATTGGTACGGCATTATCTCCCAATATTGCTGCTTTGATTGTATTAAGAGTGCTTCAAGGTGGTTCATCTGCTAGTGTTCAAGCTGTTGGAGCAGGTACTATTGCTGATTTATTTATTCCTCAAGAACGTGGACAAGCTATGGGATTATATTATTTGGGCCCTTTGGCAGGACCGTTTTTGGCCCCAATTTTGGGTGGAGCTGTATCTCAAGCTTGGGGGTGGAGAGCTACTCAATGGTTATTAATGATAATTTCTGCTTGTAGTTTTGTTCTAATTACATTTTTCCTACCAGAAACATTAAGAAGAGTTGATACTATACAAGTTGCTAAAGATTTGATGAAAAAACTGGACAATAATGGTCTGCAAAATGAAAAAATTCATGATGATTTTGCCGGTGCGGACAATTCTAGCGTACACGATATAGATGGAAACCCTATTCCTGGTACTGAATTACACCAAGTGGTTTCAAATTTGAGTAGAAGATCATCAAATGCTCGTTCTATTGTAACTTATATGGAAGAACAAGAAAATGAAGGTCCAATAATTGATCCAGTGATGCCTAGTATATCTCGGTTAACAACAAATAGATCAGCTTATTCTCAAAGAATACATCAAAATTACGTAACTGATGAATTAAGGAAAACAACATCTAATTTAACTCAATCCAACCATCCACAATATAATAATAACAACAACAACGACAATGATAAATGGTCATCAGTGAAAACCAATTGTTATGATTTAATAATCCGTCCATTACATTCAATAATATTATTAAAACATCCACCAGTTGTCCTTGTCATTTCATTTTCAGCCATTTCCTTTGCCGCAATTTATTTTTTCAACATGGCGATTTCTTATGAATACGCACGTTCACCATATAATTTCTCATCAGTGATTCTTGGATTAATGTATATCCCCAATTCCGTGACATATTTCATGGCTTCTATAATTGGAGGTAAATGGAATGATCGATTATTAAATCGATATGCTCAAAAACACGGAGAATTGGTTCCTGAAAGTAGATTATCTTGGAATATCGTCGTGGCAATAATTTTATATCCCATGGCTTGTTTGATTTTTGGTTGGACAATTAAATATCGTGAATTTTGGGTCATACCATTAATCGGTACCGCATTATTTGGATTTGCTTCTATGCTTGTTATAGGTGCTACCGTGACTTATTTGGTCGATTCATTACCTGGGAAAGGTGCTACTGGTGTGGCGTTGAATAATTTAATTAGACAAATTTTGGCGGCTATTGCGACTTTTATAGTTGAACCGTTATTAAGAGCGATTGGAGCAGGTGTTTTATTTAGTATTATTGCTGGGATATTATTGGTTTCTTCATTGGTTTTGTTATATTTGAAGAAACGAGGAGCTTTTTTCAGAGAACATTATGATGTCATGGATTTATATGCCAAGTTGTAAGTGTGGGCCATGCTTTCCCTTTGAGGTGTTTTAAGAATAAAGCTAAATGAAACCGATATTTGAATCCATTATTTATTTATTTATTTATTTGATTATTTATTTTATATAGTTATATATATGAGAAAGCTTAATACTTTATTCAAGATTTAATATAGACTCAAATATATAATCAACATTTAATCCCACCAGTTTTAATTCTTCCAATTGTGGTTGCATAATCTTCAAGAAATTATCATATAATTTTCTTTCTTTAACTTTATAAATTGGTTCATCAGTTTCCATATTAATCCCAGAAGATATCAACAATGTTCCATACAAATGTTTTTTAATTTGTTTACAAAGTTTAGTAAATTCATCAATACACCAATTAATCAATCCACTTGAATCAACATCACCATGACGTTTTAAAATTGGAGCAATTATTTGTTCATAAGTTTGAATTGTACGTTTCACAATCGATACATTAATTACCATTAAATTGGAAAGATAGTTAACAACATCGATTTTCGTTGATCCTTGTAAACCAACAATTAATTTTGATACTGTAGTTGATAAATAAGCTGACATTGAATCCAAATATCCTTGAACCCCTCGATCTAATTGTTCTAAATTATCAAATAACGTCAAAATATTATCAATATCATCTTGTTTAAGTTTAGCTATATTATGTTGTAAATCAAATATTAATCCATTAGATACATTTTCTTTCCGATTTTTAATTTTCAATTTTGATACATCTAAAAGTAATAATTCATCAGCAATATTGACATTTTTACCTCCATTACGTTGATTAGTTAATGCATTTTCAATATTACGTAATTTAGATTCAATTATTGATATTAATTCCACGGCTTCAGCATATTGATTGTGCGATATTTCAACGTCAACATCATCTAATCGATCTTCTAAAGTTTTGATTTCATTGAAAAATTGTGATTTCCCATTATTAGCTAATTTGAAATTATTCCCTAAATCTTGTGATCGATTACGTGAATGTACTCGAGCAGATATATCATGTAAAACGTAATCAGTACTATTTCTATTAGGAGTACCGGCACTTTTCCTACCACCACCAGTTGCAGCTCCACCGGCATCATCAGTAACTCCTTCTTTATAATTGCCTGAGTTTCTTAATGATTCCCGTAATTGTCGTTTCTCTTCTTTAGAATCTCCATTATTATTTGAAGGAGATGAAAGTCTTGAATCTAATAATCTTTCACTTTGAATCATTTCATTTCTACCTTTATTAAATGCTTCCGTAACTTTCACAAAATGATCATAACGATCCGTCAGGTATACATAACTTAAAGATTTGGATTTAAGATTGATAAAATACATCTTATCGTCATCTTTTTTCGGTGATTTGATTTGTTGTAATGATACTTGAGTTAAGGGCCAACATTGAACCGCTTGTAATCTCGATTTTGAACCACCATTACTTCCCCCTGTAGTAGGTTCCTGACTACTAGATGATGATTTTTTAACGGCAATTAAAATTAAATCATTAAATATAAATAAATGAGTTGGATAACTTGGTTTCCAATTCCCCACATTAACTTCAAACCATCGTCCACTTTCCGCGACAATGTGTCTATTGGGTAATGGTTGCACAAATTTTGATGCACCGTCAACATGTTTAAATAATGATTGTAATTGAGAATCCCACATTTTTTTAAGCACCATAATTGATGATCGATCTTTCTTTTTATTACTGGGAATACCCAATTGATTACTTTTTTGAGGCAGATGAAGTTCTTTTTGTGTTTCTGGTTCAAATTCCAATTCTAATCTACGTTGAGCTGATTCTTTGAAATAACCTAAAACTTCATATAATTCTTTAGTGGTTCCTCTCAATTCAATCAATTCTTCTTGGGTCTCTTTCAAGTCTTTTGTTAATTGTAAAATATTTTTTTGATTCTGATTAATATTATCCTTAATGTCACGAGTGATTAAATTCTTCTGTTTCAATAATGTCTTGTAATAATCATCAACTTCAGCTGCTGATCCTTGACTTAATTCTTTGAATATTTTTTGTTCTATCGTCAATCCCCCAGTCCTTGTCATAACATCACCACCAGCACCGCCAACACCACTAGTAGTAACACCACCTATTTTAGGTAATGCCGGTAAATTTGCCATATCAATTGGACCAGTTTGTGAAAATGATCTTCCATGTTGACGAGCTGATACATGAATACTCATTCTTCGACTTTGTTTCTTATTAGAATTCAAATCTCCTCCTCCTCCTCCTGCTCCAGGAACTTGTAATAAATTACCACTAGTATTTGATTTGTTGTTATTCCCAGTATAAGCATTCTCCTCTCCATTACCACCACCATATGGAGAAACATAAGAACTACCAGTGTTATGGCGACTCCTACTTTTTTCACCAGTGCTTAAATTAGCATAAGGATTATTATGAGTAGAAGTGTTGTTATTCTGCCATACAGCCCTGCTTTTCCTGTTTCGTAATTTCTCTACTTGTAAACTAGAATTGGGATCAAGATTATCCATTTTGAGGGGGAGGGAGTGATATATATAATTGAGATTATGTGTTGGTTGTAAGAAATTGAAATTTGGTGAGAGGGTTGGAAGAAAGAAAAAAAAGTTAACAACAAACAATCAACAATCAACAGTGAAACAGAAAGAGAGAGAGAAAAAAATTCATCAATTCATATCTAACTACTTTTAATATCTTAATTACATACACCATCATTAGCTTTGTCTCTCCCTTTGTTTTTTGCTACATTATGTCACTAACTAGTAAAGAACTAAATTATTTAATATGGAGATATCTTCAAGAATCAGGATATGATTTATCTGCCTATGCATTAGACCAACAATCACAATGTTCTGAATATGAAAACAATCCCACTACTCAAGAACTTATACAGAAAATAAAACCTGGATGTCTTGTTGATTTAATTCAAAAAGGGATATTATATATGGCTGCAGAACAAGAGGCCACTGATTCTACTACAGATTTATCATTATATGGAGCATTAATACAAGACGATTTGAACAATTTAAAGGACAATAATAATATTAGCAATGGAAGTAATGGTTCGAGGTTTGCATTGAAATCAGAGATAGAAACAAATGGGGAACAAAAAGATTCAGAAAAACAAACCAATAATGATAAAGATAACCAAGATATAGAAATGACCGATGCATTGAACAAAGAGGTACAACAACAGGAAATTATTGAATTTGAAACGCAATTACTTTCACCACAACTTAAATTTGCTCCAAGTTTGACATGTGACTGGCATCCAACAACTGAAGTGTTTGCTTATGGCAAAGATGATGGTACTGCCACAATAAATGCTATTCAAGATGGCAAAATAATTGAAACAAGAACTTTAACCCATCCAAATCTTTTGAATATTAAAAACCAAATCAACATTGTATCATGGTCACCTCAAGGTAGTTTAATTATAACATGTGGAGCAAATAGTGAATTAAGAGCTTGGTCACCGGATGGGAAATTGAAAAACATTGCCAGTACTATTGTTGATGAAGCAATTTCATTGGAAAACACTAAATTAATCAGTATAATCTCATCATTGTCATGGAGCCCAACAGGGAAATTTTTATTATCAATAGATAGCCTGAATCAAGTATGTATTTGGGATGGCACAACAATATCTCTAATAAAACAAATCAAAAATTTGGAAATTAATGATGATTCAGTGGTTTGTTCTTGTTGGTTGAGTGAAGATAAATTTGCTGTCACTACTAATACCAATGGCATAAAAATTTATGATATATTACAACCTCCATCATCTCATTTTGGGAATCAATTAGATGTGCAACCTATAGGTTTATTGAATGGACACGAACACAATATTTCACTCATGAAATTAAACCCTGTGACAAAATTATTAGCCACATGTTCTGATTTCGATTATTCGATAAAAGTATGGAGTAGTTCTTCTTCTCAAGAATGTTTGGATTTGAATATTAATCCTGAAAAAAAATACACTTTGAAATTACATGCAGCACCAATGATTGGATTAATCTGGCTACCTGATTCCAATTCAAATGAACGTAGTTTATTATTAAGTGTTTCCATGGAAGGTATTCTAAATATTTGGGATGCTAAAACTTCGGAAAACATCAAAAGTTCTGAATTGTTTAATAATAAAGATAACTTTACCAATGAATTGAAAGACGACGACAACAACAACAATGACACCACTATCAAAGATGTTTTGGTATTCAATGCAGTATTGTCACCTGATGGGAAATACCTTGCCTTGGGGGATGATTATTGTCGAGTAACAATATGGGATGTTGACACAACTCATTATCTAAATGAACCAAAAGATCTTATCAGATGCAAAGCAGTTTATAAACCAGAAATATCCGCTGAAGACAAATTAAAGGCAACTATAGGGATTTGCGATATGAAATGGGATCATGAATCTAAATTAATATGTGTTTCCTACAATGGTATGGAAAGTGTTATAATCAACACAACATAAAGAACCCAAAAAAAAAAAGAAATCTTTGTAAATATAAAATATTCTTTATATATATATATATATGTACTATTAACAAATAAATTTAATCAATCAGAAATAGAAGTGAAAACATGAGAAATAAATTGTTAGTTTATTTTGGAGCAGCTGGTGTTTCTGTTGCTACTTTAGCTGCCATTCTTAAAGCAGGATTAGTATTAGGGAAGAAGACATCCATATAGCAAGTAAGAACTGAAACAAGAGCGAAAACAATCTTGACAAATGGTGGTTGAGACCCATCATCGGCATCTGGTTTATTAATTGGTTCATTTAAATAGGATTGAACGGCTAAAAATAATGCTGACCAAGATAAAACTTTGTTTCTCATAAACATGGCTGCCATTGGTAATGATTGAGCTATTACACCAGTAGAATCTTTTCTTGGTTTAACTGGAACATGTTTGTAACTACAGATAAACTTCTGGTTAGTATTAATTAAGCAAAACGTAATAACAGTGACTCAATTTCATACGGTATAACCAAATCTTCTCTAACTTTTGGTGCCATCTGGGTGTATTGATTGAAATTGTATTGAAATGGTGGGTGGTCTGCTTTTTGTTGGAAATTTTTCCACCATCTTTTCATTGACGGCTCTCGGAACAAGGACAAATTTGATCTGTTGTACACTACCCCTTTAATAAATCCGATTGACCATAATAATTACCTACTAGTACTAAAATCATATCAGTAGTATACTTTGAAATAGAATCAACTGTAGCTTTATTTTCATCTTTCAACTGTTTTGATTTGATTGTAAGTGCTTTTTTACCCAAATCTCGTATCACTGAACATTCATTTGGATCCAAAACTTTATCAATGCGTAAAAACAATTTCCAAATCCATTGCGATAATGTAGGTCTTGATGTGATACTTAACCATCTTGTTATATACACAAGTAGTTTGAAAACTGTTTGTCTATCTATTACAGTGAAAAAATAGCTTATTTCTGGGGGTGGTTCTAAGAAATACTTTCTCCAATTGGCTGTAGTTTCTGGGATATGAGAGTTGATTGGGATTGAGTGTTGTGTTTTGAGCAATTCTTCTTTTAGGAATACAAATTGAGTCATTAATTCAGAAGACCAATGGTCTGAAATTTGATCTCGATTATTTTGAGGTGTAGATTTGGGTGTTGATGTAATTTGTGGTGCTTGACGATTGGTAATAAAAGTGACTGGTGGCCCAGCAAGAGATTCTTTCCTCACGGCTAATAAATATTGTGAAATGGGATCTTCAGATTCTGATGATATCGGCAATGCCTGTTTCTGAGCATATACAAATTCCTCTTCATCTTCATTAATCATTTCTTTTCAATCTATATGTGCCTTTAATTGTAAGAAGGTTAGTTGGTAACAATCTTCATAAACAAAGCCAAGCAGAGCCAAAATAGAAAATTATTTTGTTTTTTACACAAATCGCATAAACCAAAAAACCAGAAGAAAACTAATCAAAGGCTCCTCCTCAAATAGTTCTGTGATACTACATAATTATCTATCAATCCACTAAATGGGACAGAAATTATCACTATTGGCACCATCAGCACCAACTGTTGCTGTGTCATCATATGTGGATGCACTACATAATTATCAATATGTTGAAGTGATAAATAACTCACGATTTTTAAAGACGATAAAGGCAATTGATAAGACGACGGGGAATTTAGTAATAATAAAACTTCTAATTAAACCAGCATCTCCCAATTACTCCATTCAATTACAACAAGTGATTGAATTAATGGTAAAACAATCATCCCTTTTATATCCATTCAAAAATGCATTACCGTGGCACAAATTGATCGAGACTGATCGTGCTGGTTACGTTGTTCGACAAATGATAAAAACAAACTTGTATGATAGACTATCGATCCGTCCATTTCTTGAACCCATTGAAAAATTATTTATAACCTTCCAAATTTTGAAAATCATTAATGAGATACATTCCTTAAACATTCATCATGGTGATTTGAAATTGGAGAATTTCTTGATAACGTCTTGGAATTGGTTATTATTGAGTGATTTTTCCAATTTGTTGAAACCGACGTACATACCAGAAGATAATCCAAATCAATACTCATTTTATTTTGACACTTCAGGGAGACGATTATGTTATATTGCACCAGAAAGATTCTATAATTCTCAAGATCATCCTAAACATATTCTGAATTTTAATGACGATGGTCTGTTTACCATGAAAAATAGTGTTACTGATGCAATGGATTTGTTTAGTACAGGATGTGTCATTGCAGAATTGTATAATGATGGAGAACCAACGTTCACATTGTCTCAATTGTTTAAATTTATGAAAAATGAATACACTCCAGATCTTTCAGGAATTTATAATAAAGATATCGTCACGATAATTGGAAAACTAATAAAACTAGATCCTAATGAACGATCAAGTGCACGAGAAATATTAGATGAAAATAAAGGTACTTGTTTCCCAGAATTTTTTTACAGTTTTCTTTATGATTTTATGGAAATGTTAAATAATCAAGAGAATTTTGTACTAAATGCCAATAACGATAATATATCAATCAGTGATATGAAAATAAGTTATATATATGACAATTTTGGATTAATTAGCAAACTGCTTAAGTTTCAATATTCAATGGATGAGTCCAATTTTTCACGAGATGATATTTTGCCTATGAAATTAAATTTGGAGACGATGCCATTCAACTATAGAATCAAACAAAGCAAATTTATCGATGATGATCTGCAAGAAGCAGCATTGATTTTATTGAATGTAGTGACATCTTTTTCTCAAACACTTAAACAAGTCAACAGTAAGATAAAATGTTGTGAATTGATTGTGGCGTTATCGGAACGAATCCGTGATGAATCCAAATTAGATCGAGCCATACCATATCTATGTTTATTCTTGGATGAATATATTGAAGGTGCATTTCATCAGCAAGAAGGTCCCCAAACTGCTTCAAAAGTTGTATGTGTGGCACTTTATTCATTGACTACACTTTTAATGTCGTGTTCTTATATCAATCCAATCAATATGCTAATATTTCCAGAATACATTTTACCGAAAATTTATAACTTGCTAACTGTGAAAAGTGATTCTAGTTCTCAAAGATTAGTTAATTGTGCAGTTGCCGTATGTCTACCGTATTTGGCTGCTACTGCGAAAAGGTTTTGGATTATGTCAAAAGCGTTTAAAAATACCAATAATGCTTTGAGTACTCTAGTGTCACCTGAAGATGCAATGCAATCGTTTAGTAATTTATCATTAACTAAAGATCAATTAGATCTGAAATTTAAAGAGATTACCATTTTATTATTAACTGATTCAGAATCACCAGTGAAAATAAGTTTACTTAATAATATCTTACCATTGTGTCAATTTTTCGGACAAGACAAGACAAATGATATTATTTTACCACATTTGATATCGTACTTGAATGATACTGATCAAGAATTGAGATTGGCGTTTTTATCGTCAGTTTTACAAATGGGACCATTTATTGGGGTCTTATCATTTGAACAGTATATTTTACCATTATTAGTACAAACAATTGGTGATGGAGAACAATTTGTTGTTTTAAAAGTGTTGGAAATTTTTAATATGTTTGTTAAAGAACGACTCATCAACCCGAGAACCGAGTTTAATGCATTGGATGTGTATAAGGAGCTATTATTAAACAGTATAAACTTATTGTTACATCCGAATGAGTGGATTCGACAATCAGTGATAAACCTCATAATATCTGTGAGTGCTAATTTAACTGATGCTGACAAGTATTGTTTTTTGTATCCATTGATTAAACGATTTTTGAGCTATGATTTGTCTATCATTGATTGGAACACATTATATCCATGTTTAACTAAACCATTAACCAAGCAAATTTATGATTTAGCCATCACTTGGTCATTAAACTCAACGTCTAAATCATTGTTCTGGCAACAAAAGAATTTTTCAATGTTAACAACTAAGCAGTCAGGGAACAACACCACCAAAAAGAAGAAAAAATTGATTTCTTTTAATAAAGATATGGGTAAATCTGTTTATTTACCACAAATGATGTCAGAATTAACTTTCGCCAATGGATCAAACCAAAAAAGTAATCTGACAATTCCTTTATCGCTGGAAGATAAACAATGGTTATTAAAATTGAAATCAATTGGTTTAGATGATAAATCGCTTTGGAAAATTCTTGCATTAAGGGATTATATTTATCATGTGGGTCGATCTCCTACTTCCACGTTAAATAAACGATTGAAAGCAACTACTAATGAGATACCGATTTTACCACGGAATATATTTTTCACCGTAGTATATCGATCAGAACCATTATCGATATCCAATGGAACTCGAGAAGAAAGAATTCTTGGAAGTAATGCCGAGGAAACTGTATCTATAAGAACTTCTTCTCGTAGAGGTTCTAATTCATTAATATTACCTCAATTAGAAAGAGTTACAGCATCGGTTCAAACCGTCGAGGCAAATGTCATGGGTGAAATGGAAACGCATAATTCAGGAGTGAATAAAGATGGTTGGTTTAATGATTTAAATACTTCACATAAAGTGTTTAGTGTTAGTAATTCGAAAATCATCGTCTCACATATCAAACATACGTATACTGGAGAGAATCCGTATATATTGAATTTTTTAAAGAATCCTAAATTTCAACCTAATTTATCGGATTTTGAAGAATTTGGGAAAACAATAATTAGACATCAATACCTGCAACAGCAACAGCAACAACAAAATCAGAATCAACAACATCTAAAAACTATTGACATGTTACCACCTATGAATGTTTTGGTGGCAAGTTTTAGATCTTCAGACAAAGATAATAGATTAGAAGAGATCAATGCATTAGCTGTTTGTCCAACATCAGAATTTTTTGTTACTGGATCATCAACAGGAAGTTTGAAAGTTTGGGATAGTTTAAAAATGGAAAAATTAGTCACAGTTAAAAATGCCAATTTATCAATTGAATTAAATTCAAGTATTTGTTCAATTACATTTTTACCTAATAGATTTGTTGTTATTGTGACTACTAATGATGGAACCATTCGATTATTCAGAATAGATGTTATAAGAAATAGTAAGAGTAAAAAAATTGTTCGATATTTGAAAATGCATTTGATTCGAAAATATATACACGGTAATGATCATGATGGGAGTGGGAATTGTAATGGCACCAAGAAATATCATCGTCCTATTGAACAAATCAAATTTTTACAAGATAATTATATTATAGGGGTTGATGCTACAGAACAGAAAATTATCATGTTAGATATAATCACCATGACAGTCCTGTCTGAATTACAACATCCATTAATTTATGGGATAATTAATACATTTATTGTATATAAAGATTATTGGTTATTAGTGGGGACCGATAAAGGGGTGTTAATATTATGGGATTTACGATTCAAAATCATTGTTAAATCTTGGCATGTCAAAAATAATGAAAATAATGAAAGACTTGGTTCTATTAATAATTTAGAATTATTATCTAATTCAATTAAATTATTTGAGACAAAGAATGACGGTGGTAGTAGTGGTGGTAGTAGTAGTGCTTATTTTGCCTTGAGTGGTAATGATGATATTAGTATTTGGGAATTACCAAGTTTAGAATGTAAGGCGATTTTAAAAACAAGTAATGCCGTTATGAATTCAAGTACCATTATGAAATATTCATTGATTGAATATAAAGATGATGGTAATGAAGATGAACTTTTCATTGAAGAAATAATCGATGATATTGAACTTGACATTGATCATGAATATGATCGGAAATTGAATTTAAATGTTTTAACAATGAAATTTTTCCAATTCAATACTAATAATAATAATAATGTGGATTATTTAATGTGTTCAACCGGTAGTAATCGAGTGATATTATTTAATTTGACATCAATTCAAGATTCTGTGGTATTGAAATCTGACAATACAATATTTAACACTCGTTATTATAATAATGTGGTTATAATTGATCCTGTATTTGCCAATGATCAAACATTGCTAAATGGAACTACTAAAACTAATACGTACAATGTGGTTAAGTTGGTTGATCATTTATTTGAACCATTCCATATGATTATTACCATTGATAGGAATAATTGTGTCAAATTATATAAAGCTGCTAACTGTTAGAAAGGGGGTAGTTTATCTTTAGAATCAATATTTCTTGTGTTCTATAGGTGTATATGTCATATGTGATTAGTTATCTCCTAGTACTTGAATAATCGGTGAATAAGTAAATGTTGATTTAATCACGTGACAAAATCTTAAATTGCTACCAACTGAAATTCTAAAACCTTAATTAGAAGTAAATGTTCAATGTGTAACTAGTTATTGCCATCAGTGGTCTAGATAGTTGATTAATGCCAATCAATAATTGACTAAAGTTGTTTTATAAGATAAGATCAATATTCTATATAAATAAAGTGATTGTTGGTGCTGTTATTCTTCTCTTTATTACTGGGTAAGTCCCTAAATTGGATTTTACTTTATTAATAATCCACTAACACCTTCTACACGTGTGGTTATTTACTTTCTATATCTTTATGTAAGGTACTACATATTATATCAATCTTATTCAGTGTGCACGCGCTATTACCCCCCATTACTCGTCTATAAAGTTTCATCATACCACTCAAACCCGAATAAAAATACGGTCCTTGACGTCTTTGTCATGTGCTACTTTTATAGGTTTCATATATACTACACTTGAGCAAATACACGTTATCGGCCTTGCCTAAGTATTACGTCTACAAGTTATTTAGGTGAGTTGACATTTATATTTGCAACTCTTACTTGTTCTGTGACCATGGCCGATTTAGTGATCGTTTTGTTTCTTTTACTTTAGTATGCATAATTTGTCAGCAACGGCGAATTAATTTCATGGCCACGGTGCACGAAACGCCTTGTTGGACAAAATGAAACAAACGACGACAACAACAAAAACAACAACAACAAGACACGGTATTTGTGGTGATTCAGCCCTTAAAACTATTGATATTTGCTAGTTAGTTTAAAACCAAAATTGATGTGTTTAACGGTTTGGCAATTAAACTGAAATACTGAAAAATATCTGAGTTAAACTCCGATATCATCGCATGAGAATAAATGCTACCATGCTTAAATCGGCAATAAACTTTTGGTAGATCCTTCCATAACCATTTATAAGCTGATGGTTATTGTATTATTCAGCAAGGCAAATGCAGTATCGATATAATATGCAATAATCTTGCCTAATCATTCTATAGCTGGTTATAGGACATTTTTCGATGAGCTTCCTCCATACATAATTATTTTTATCCTCGGGAAACTTTTTGCAATTACTTTCGTCGTTATTCTTTGAGTCAATTTATCACTTTATATAAGGACTTTGTGATGAAATAGATATGAGCTAAACAATACCGGTTATTTAGGAATATCCTTTTGTGTTGCCAATGGCGTTGTGTTTGTGCAATACTCATTGCTCCTTGCTTACAAATCAACAAATTTCAAACCACTACTACCTCATCATCATCATCATCCACCGTTTCGGTTTTGTATTGTTAAAGCATATGCAAAAAGATTGTTTTGAAAAATCACGTCATCTTCAATCAAAACCTCCTTTAAGTATCTGTAAAATCTATAAATATCAGCCATGTTTCTTCAAGTTTAGCTATTCTTCAACTTTTTAAAATAAAAACAACAGCAAATTATCATATCATCAGTATAAAGCTTTAACTACTACATACAAATAAATCATGACTATTGAATCAACTAATTCATTTGTTGTCCCATCAGATACTAAATTAATTGATGTTACTCCATTAGGTTCAACAAAATTATTTCAACCAATTAAAGTCGGTAACAATGTTTTACCTCAACGTATTGCTTATGTCCCAACCACCAGATTTAGAGCTTCTAAAGATCATATTCCAAGTGATTTACAATTAAATTATTATAATGCTCGTTCTCAATATCCAGGTACATTGATTATTACTGAAGCAACATTTGCATCTGAAAGAGGTGGTATTGATTTACATGTTCCAGGTATTTATAATGACGTTCAAGCTAAAAGTTGGAAGAAAATCAATGAAGCAATTCATGGCAATGGAAGTTTCAGTTCAGTTCAATTATGGTATTTAGGTAGAGTTGCTAATGCTAAAGATTTGAAAGATGCTGGATTACCTCTTATTGCGCCATCAGCAGTTTATTGGGATGAGAATAGTGAAAAATTGGCCAAAGAAGCTGGAAATGAATTGAGAGCATTAACTGAAGAAGAAATTGATCATATTGTTGAAGTTGAATATCCTAATGCTGCTAAACATGCACTTGAAGCAGGATTTGATTATGTTGAAATCCATGGTGCTCATGGTTACTTGTTGGATCAGTTTTTAAATCTTGCCTCTAATAAAAGAACCGATAAATATGGTTGTGGTAGTATTGAAAATCGTGCACGATTATTATTAAGAGTGGTTGATAAATTAATTGAAGTTGTTGGTGCTAATAGATTGGCATTACGTTTATCACCATGGGCTAGTTTCCAAGGTATGGAAATTGAAGGTGAAGAAATCCATTCATATATTTTACAACAATTACAACAACGTGCTGATAATGGTCAACAATTGGCTTATATTTCTCTTGTTGAACCTCGTGTTACTGGTATTTATGATGTTTCTTTAAAAGATCAACAAGGTCGTAGTAATGAATTTGCTTATAAGATTTGGAAAGGAAATTTTATTCGTGCTGGTAATTATACTTATGATGCTCCAGAATTTAAAACTTTGATTAATGATTTAAAGAATGATCGTACTATTATTGGATTTTCTAGATTTTTCACTTCAAATCCTGATTTAGTGGAAAAATTGAAATTGGGTAAACCATTGAATTATTATAATCGTGAAGAATTTTATAAGTACTACAACTATGGTTATAATTCTTATGATGAATCAGAAAAGCAAGTCATTGGTAAACCATTGGCATAGGTAAGATAGGGGAATGAAGTTCTATTAGCTTATTTTTGTTATTGAGGTTCTAAGTAGTTGGTTTTATATTTAGAATTTAAATGTTTATATAAGTTAAATATAAAGGTTGATTATAGAATTATTAATATTGTATGACTGCTTAGTCAAGGACTCATTTGATAATCTCGGGAATTGCCCTCTTACTAAAATGTTTACTTTAATTTTTATGTATTCTGTTCTTCAATATAAATATAAACCATTATTTTAAATACTTTATTGTGAAAGGGATTTTGTATAAAACAATGGGATTGCTGGAGAAGTTGAAGTTTTCACATGAATTGATTTAATAGTATCTAAATCTAAATTTTTCACAACATCATTAATATTAGCAATTAAATCATTATTATCAAATTTCAATTTCCCAATTTTAATAGTAATATTATTACCAATTGGTGGTAAATAATAAGTATTATTCAATACTTTATTTAATTGATTAGTTAAAGTAACTATTGATAATTGTTTACCATTGGTTTGTGACCCTGTAGTAGTAGATGTAACTTTAATGGGGATAGGGATTTTATCATTGGATGAACCTTTTGAATAAAATACTTTACCTAAAGTATTTGGCATAATATTTAATATAGCTTCATCGACTAAAAAAATTTTAAATTGGTGATATAATTCTCGTTTTTTTTCAAATGATTTATATTCAGTTTTAATTGAATTCAATGGAATTATTTGAGTAATTTGTGATAATGATTGATTATTTTCTAATTCATTTAATTCATCAATTGATTTAACTAATTCATCACGAATAATTAAACATATATTGTTATCAACATTTATATCATTATTACTGTTGCTAGTAGTTGTGGTGGTCTGGTTATTATCATATAATGGTTTGGTCAATTTGAATGATTTTGGTTTGAATTGAGGTTTAGAAGACCAGAATTTTTTAGAATCTATGGTCAAGTAGAAGGATTCATTTTGTTTATTGTCTTCATCATCCTCATCTTCATCAAACAATTTCGATTTTTTAGATTCATCATTTTCTGTTTCTTGTTGTTGTTGTTGGGATTGTCTAGATATATATTTTTTCAATTCACTAATTGCCTTTTTGGTGATTTCTTCAGGAATCAAACTTGAATCCTTTGTAACAGTTTCCACATGTACTTCTTTTTCTTCCTCCTCTTCTTTCTTAGGTGTGGCCTTTTTGGTGGTAGTTTTTTTTACTGCTTTAGTCTTGGTGGTTTTTGATGGTGATGCTGTTGATGGTTTGGTAACTTTATTTTTAGTTACTTTAGCTGCAGTTGGAGAAGCCTTAGGAGAAGTTGCAGTAGCAGTAGCAGCAGATTTAGATCTTGTTTTAGCCATATTGTAATGGGGGTTTCTAGTTTGTATGTTGACTTGGATAGAACATAAAATACTAAATGGGATCTTTTTTTTTTACTTCCATCTCATCTCAATTTGATTGATTTTTTTTGTTTTGTTAACAGAGATTTTTCACTTAAAGGAAGCACCTGTCTATATGCAGGAATTTTGATTGAATATACTGCAAAAAACAAAGTAACAAATGATGAACTATACAAGAGTAATGATTTATTGAAAAGAAGTTAGAAAATGGTATCAGAATATGTCTATTTTAATTAGCTATATCAAGTGTGACAATTCTATTCTATACCCACAATTTCACAGCCTAATCGATCACAATATCTTTCGTAAATGCAATGAACTGGATTAGAAGTTGTTGAATATAATAATTGTAGCATAATTGAAGCCAAGGGGATATGTGATATCAAAATTAATAAGCAATTGCCATCCTTATCATTCATACTTTTCCTAGCATATTACATCGATGATTTTTAATTATCAGTTGCATTAAGAACAATTTTCGGAAGTTCCACCTTTTTAATACTTTCACATCCATCATGATCTTCACTAATACCACTATCCTTCTCTTTTTCCTCATTTTCATGAGTTTTCAATTTTTCCCATAAATAATCATGAATATTTGTTTCATTTGGTCCTTCTTCAACTTTATCCCAATCATCCCATTCACTATGTGGTGATGCTGGTGGTGATATTAAAAATCGTTTAATTTCAAGATCTTTCGGTATATCAAGAAATCTCCCACCTTTTCCACCTCCATCTTTTCCATCCTCCTCATCCTCCTCTTCGGGGTCTAATATTCTGCTATTATCTTTTAGACTATAACTAATTGATATAGAATTGCCACCACCACTTCCACCGCCACCACCTCCTATAGTTGTTGTTTCCCATTGATTCAATAAAAATGTTTTTGTTTTCGTGGCAATTTTCGAGGTTTGACAATATAATAAAATTCGTTTAAATTTCATTAAAACAATTAATTCAATCATATATGGTTGACCACCTAATAATGAAATTATTGGTTCAGGGTTAGATAATAATGAATCATCAATATTGGTAATGATTAATGTGTTTGTTGGTTTCCTTGGCATTGTTTAGTATATAAAAGATGTGTCTTTATGGTGGTAAATTCAATATATATTGGATTAGATTAAAGATATATTTGATAATGTTGAAGTTGATGATCAATTGTTAGTGATCTCTATTGATGTTGGCTATGCTATGCTTTGGTTTAGTATTTTATTTTTCTGGTAGACAACTCATTGACAATAAGTTTTTCAGTTGCGCGTTCGTGTAATACAATCACAAAATATTCAACCATCAAACCTAATCTTATCCTCTAATTAATAGTTATATTATATACTACTTATTGTGAAAGGATAAGACAAGAAAGGTGAATCTATTGGCTTTTATGAGATACTTCATATACATATTGTGTTAAAAACAAATAATAAACCTATAAGAATATGGTTTGCATTAAGTAAAATCGTTTGGCAGTGACCACTCTTTGGTGGTTTTACAATGCCAAAATCGTTATTATAGAGTTATTAATTTGAATTGCTATATACGTATAAATATATTTAAGGTCTGTAAAACTATCAATAAAGTTAATAGGTTTGTTTGTTTTTTGAAGAAATAAATGTATAATCGTTAATTTAAAGAATTGTCATGTTTTTTGTTTCTGTTTTAATTTTTGTCATAATTTAGAGCAAAATGTTTCCCCAAAAAATAAAATATTTTCAAAAAATCCTCCCCCCCTTAATTATCTAAGGTTCATCATTTTTTTAATCCTTTTACTATCATGACCACCGTCTTTATCATCATTATTTAATCCATTAACATCACTATCATCATAATCATTGTATTGATTATCACGATCTTGGCCATGACGTAAATGACTATAATCGCGTTTGTTATTTTTATAAAGATCAAATAATGACCAAAATTTCAAATTTTCATCACCAGCAACCGTGGCTAAAGTTAAATTGTCCGGGGATAAACATCCATTTAATATTCTTGTATCATGAGCATTAATTATCTCACCAGTTTTTTGTAACGTTGGATAATTAAATAATGAAATACTATTACTAGGGAATCCATGAGTAGCCACAATTTCTAATCCCGTACCATGAGCATAACCCCAATTCAATGAAGATATTTGTGAACCAGTTTCAATAGTATTCACTCTAGCACCTGTGGTGGTATTCCAGAAATTGATTGTTTTATCAGTAGATCCACCACCAGTGGCCAATAATGATGATTGATAAGGACACCAAGATAATGCCTTAACAGCAGCTTTATGATTAGATTTTGAAAATACTGGTGTAGTAACATTTCTAGCATCCCAAATACATACTAAATTATCATTACCCCCAGTAGCAAATTGTAATGAATCATTAATACTAGTAGTAGAACTAGTACCATTTCCAACAGGACGATATTCAATACCACAAACTTCTGCTGAATGAGCTTCTTGATTTTTATTCACTAAATGATTAGCCACTCTAACATCAGAAAAATAAATATGACCCATTCTTGACCCACTAGTTAAAACATGTTGATTCCAACTCTGCAGGGCAATTCTAGTTAAATGATTATCACAATTTAATGTTCGTAATTTAGTGTTTGATTCGATATCCCAAATTTCAATCAATCCATCGTCTTTACCAATAGAAATATATGAACCATCTTGTGACCATCTTAATGATGTCACCAAAGTTTTATCAGCAAGTTCACATAAAAGTCCCACTGATCCAGTAGAGGCATTCCATACATAAACTGCATCTTCTAACCCAATGGCTAATAAATTTGTCAGTGACCAGGCTAATAAATTTAAATAAAAATCATCAATTAACCCAGGAGCATCAAGAACTCTTTCTGGTGCATTAGGTATTTTATTAGCTCTAGCTGCAGCTGCTGATGGGGTTAATGTTCCTGATTTGGTCAAAAAACTTGTTCTAAACAATTGAGAATTTGGAATACTGGATGGGCCAGATGATGATTGGTTAGATAATTGTCGAACTAAATTCACTGGTTTTTTCCTTTCTGGTGGTAATGGTTGATATAATAATATTCTGGAATTCATTTCTAACCCACATGCTTCAGCTACATGATGTTGATAAATTTTGGATGTTTGGGCTTTTATATGTACTTCTGGTGCCGCACTAGGTAATGGTACTTCATTGGTGGTATCTAGTTTACCAGTGACTGAATTGTATCGAGATGGGATAAATCGATCAGAAGATGTTGTTGATGATTGTTGTTGTTGATGCAAGTCCGATAATGATGAGGAACCGCCTTGACTTATGAGGGAATTGGCTCGACGTAGAATAAAAGGATTAGATAATGATTGGGTCAGTGAATGTGTAGTTGCCAAACTGGATGTTGATTTGCTAAGAGAAGGTAAGACTGCTGTTTTCGATCTACTATTAATTGGTGGCCGTAACGATGGCGGTAATTGTGGTCGTTGAAATTTTGATATTGGTTTTGAAATGGGTTTCAAGTTAGTTGTAGATGTTGAATCAGCGGCAACTTCAACAGCAGCACCAGAACCAGTACCGGTACCTGAAGTCGAGGAAGATGATATTGATGGTCTTTTCAACGATTGTTGTTTCAATGGAGTATCATTTGGTAAATGGACTGTTCTGTTAGATATATTCGGACTCATTTGTTGAAGATAATGTCTTTTAGATGGTGAAATTGATGCATTATTGGCTGATGGTGCCGCTGAAATTGACACATTTGATGATTTTCTTGATGGACTTTTGGATTTGGACGATGGATCAATTGAATCATTTTTTAGAAGAATATTGTTGCTATTTTTGAAAATTGTTGGTTTACTGTTGGGAGATACCAATGACATAATGTTAGGGGTTGAATAAGTATTATAGTTGAATGGAAATAAGCAAAAATGGATTGTAGTTGATCAATGATATGGATCTTTTTTTTTTTGGAAGGAAATTAATGAATTAATTATTAAAAAGGCAAGAAAGGAAATTTCTAATTTAAAAAAAAATGAAGTAACAATGCAATTATGGGACAATATACTTTTAATCACAACGATAATAGTATAATGAATTTGTTAAATGATATGATATGATATGGGATTGAACGGGTAAAAACAAAAATCAACAAAAAAAAAACGAATGAATGAATGGAAAGCTCCTGATGTAATTGAAAGTTGAAAGCAGATCAAAAAAAAAAAAAAACGAATATCAGTTTTATGAAAAAATTGTTATGGGAATGGATGGATGATGATATTTATTTGCAAATCAATTTCAATTTAAGTAATTTTTGTTTTTTTGATTTTGTACACACAATGAGTTTTTCTATTGTTTAACTAAAGTTGAGTTGCTAACAGTTGAAAGTGAATGAGCTTGTAGTTATGTTTGGATAGTTGATTAGACTGATGGATGGAAATGACTATAGAAGAGAAGAAAAAAAAACAGAACAGAATATATATATATATATATAAAAGGATTGGATAATCGAAAGCAAGTTGAATGTTGAAATTCTGGTTGTAATTTTAGTAATAATTTCAAGTTGAGAAATGCTTTAGTACTAATATATGATTTGTCTGGTGATAGTAATAATGAAATTCCAAAAGCAACAAATTAATCAACAATAACTAATAATCAAACTTCTTATTACTTCAAATGAAGACAACTGAAGACAACTGATATGATTTAAAAAGTAATAGATTAATAGATTTGAAAATGAAAGAGAATGAATATCAATTGGTGATGAGATTGAAAGTAAAAAAAAATTTAAAGAAATTGTTAGTCCTGGGTCTCTCGTGTCGTCAAAAAGTAGAAAAGACCCACACAATACATAATAAATTGAAATGTATTATTTGTTAATTAGTATTGATTGATTTAGTGTATTAAATTGGAATCAAAAAATTCTTTTTTTTTTTACAACCAATTGTTTACATTTTAATCAAATTAGGAAAATCAATTAGTTTGTTACTTTTTTTTTTGCAACACTCGCACACTCAAATACATACATACATACAATACATACATATAATTTTAGCAACACTAGTACACTACCTTAGTTTGCTTTCGTAATAACTCAATAGAATTCTGTTATTGTTCAACTCCACAAGTTGCTTTAGGTAAATCTCTATGCATCATAATGAAATTGGTAGACTAAGATCATCATTGTTATAGAGTTGCTTTAGTTGCTATTTGAGTTTAATTCTCTAGGTGGTATTATTGTTTGAAAAAAGAACCCATAAACCAAAACAAGACAATACAATACAATTCAATATAAAATTGCTATATCGCTAATGAGATAAATCGGAGTTCAGTTATTGAATACTTGGGGTCATTGTTTTTAGATAGCATTGCCTATGTTTACTTTATATTTGCTTCGTTAAAATAATTCGTATATATTGGTCACGTGATATACTTCTGGTAATTATAATTTTTAATTAAAGATTACAAACCAAAATAGAATTAAAACTTGACCAAAACAATAAAAGCAACTTCACACAGGATATATTGTATCTCGGATTTAATAATTTAGCTAATCGTATTTCTTTTTCAAAATGATAGTTGTTAGATAAAGAATTACATGGAGTATTATTGTGGTTGGGGAGGCATTGCTGTCATTTGCTGAAACCTAGTCGTGTCCAAAATTCCTAACTAGTATATCACGTGACTAATAGATTGAGATTTGATCGTTGTTGTGTTGTTGGACGAAACAAAATTACATCAAATCGGAGAAAGAGGAAGAAGAATCTACCCGTTAACCACATATATCAAGAACCAATTGGGAATTAAACATAAATACCATAAAAAATCTATTTTCCATCCGCTTTATCATATTAACCCAATAACTCCATGCCAGCTTATCATTCGACATTTTTAGCAGAAGAACAAAATCAAAGTATCAATTCTGGAATTCGAACCATTGGTAATTTATCATTATTACCATTTCATACTAATTTCCGAGGTCCAATTTATTCTGAAAATAATTCTGATTATGATATAATTGAAGAAGTATTAGATTTATTTAGAGCTAATTCATTTTTCAAAAATTTTGAAATTAAAGGAAATTCTGATCGATTATTAATTTATGGGATTTTATTTATAAATCAATGTTTAACCAAATTAACCAAATTTACTAATTCAAAAGAAGCCACGAAAATATTAATTAATTTAAGTGTTGATAATTTCCATTTACCTGGAGATATTGGATTCCCATTAAATTCATTATATGTATCACCAGCAAATAAATCAGAATATGAATTATTGAAAAATTATTTGACTCAATTTAGACAAGAATTGAGTGATCGATTAATTAAAAGAATTTATCATGATGATCCTAATATTCCAAGTAAACATTGGTTAGCTTTTACAAAAAGAAAATTCATGAATAAAAGTTTATAAGTAGTAGTATACTGAACTATTCTATATTATATAAGTGGAATTAATATTTTTCGTTTTGTAGTTTGTTGATAATTAATATATTTATCACCATATTTGTTAATTAATTGATTTTCTTCATATTCAATACGAATTCTGAAAAACCAATTTAAAGTATAGATCGTCAAGGTTAAATTGCCAATATTTAATAACATTAATTGTATACCAATACAATATAACCAAAATCCTAAATAACTAGGATGTCTAACATATTTATAAATTCCATGAGTGATTAATTTATTCTCATATTGATTTTTGCTAGGACTTGGATTAGGGGTAATTAAATAATGATTAAATGATAATCCACAAGTTTTCATAGCTAAATGACGAATAAATAATCCCAATAAACTGATAAGTAATCCAAATACTTGTAAAATTGTCCACCACCACCAACTCCAACTCCAACTCCAATTACCTATGTTGGGGAAATATTTGACAATCACATTTAATTTCCCCAATCTTAATAAAAGATATTCCCAAATGGTTAATAATTGTAAATACCAAAATTGTTTATTACCTTTATTACCATATATTAAAAATGATTTTGATGTAACGGAATTATATTGATATAATGAAGAATTTATAAATTCCAATATGAAAAATCCATGCAATAAAAGGGAATAAATGATTAGCCAAATGTATTTATTAAATAGGGAAGATGTACCTAGTAGTAGTGTGATGATGGATATAGTGAATGTAATACCCATTATAAAACAAGTAATGAATATTTCTAATAAATTATTATTCCTAGGATTATAAGTTAGTGACATTGTAAGTGTTGTTTTTGTATGTTTGATAAGTAATGATAGAAAAATTGGGGAAGTAGTTATATCATAACTCCATCAAAATGTCGTTATTGGGTCAGACTCGTAAAGTTAATGGAAGTTCTGTAATAGATCAATATCAACCTTGCTTTGATTAAATCTCATATATTTTACGCGTGGAATATCCATTGAGAATTTTTCAACATCTTCAAACTAACTCATAAATTATTCGAAACTTATATCTAAAAACACAAATTAAAGCTATCGTTTCCAATATAGACTCCCCTATCCATGACATCTCCCATTTTTTCAAAACGTAATTTATCAAGATATAACCCTTATAAAGTCAACTTACTCAAAATTGCCTTAAAATCATTCATATTAGGTGGTTTATTCACCATCAATTCATACCACCTCTTAATAACATCCAACACTTTATATTGGAAAATTAATATTTTCATAATTTTTTTAATAAATTTCCATAGTTTAGAATTCATAAATACAGTATTATTTAATAATTCTGAAGTTGATGATGATTCATTTATATTAGAAGATAAAGAAATGTTTATTGTTAATTTATTATCTATAATAGAACATATAATTCATAAATGGGGTTATTTGAATTGGCAGCTCTATGCTAATTCAAAAATTATTAGTGGGGTTGGATTGAGTTTGGTGATTATGGGACAATTTATTCGAAGTTTAAGTATGTATACTGCAAAATCATCATTTAATCATTATATTCAAAAAGAAAAGAAGGCTACAACCCCTATTACTGGCTCTTCACTTGAACATATAGATAATACATCCGATAATGATGACCAAGACGACGATGTGGATGGTCATAAATTAATAACTACGGGAATATATCTGATTTTCCGTCATCCATCATATTTTGGGTTTTTCATTTGGTTTTTAGGACTACAAATTTTTATGAATAATTTAATTATATTAATTATTGGTGGGATTATATTATGGAAATTTTTTAATGAAAGAATTCAATTTGAAGAAATTTATTTAATTAAATTTTTTGGTATTGATTATATAAATTATCGTAATAAAACTAAAACTTGGATGATGATATAAATGGATTGATAAAATTTCCAAGAAGTCAGAGTCAATTAACAGATGCATATTGAACCCTAATAACCTATTCGCTATGCTTATTTAGAAATAAACACAAAGCTACAACACCCAGATGGATAGTTGATTGTGCAAAAAAAATTTATGCATATAATATCTATATCTAAATTAATATAAATCTAATCTAATCTAATATAATATAATCTAATGTAAATTGGATCTATATATCAACCTATAATGGGGTTGATCCTCAATGGGTTTGCTTTTTAGGATCGACTCCAAATCCATTAGTATTTCTATACATCAAAACCCCATTATTACCATCGACAAATTGACACCATCTAGCAGATTTCCATAACGAGACCCACATATTTTCATCACTATGTTGATAATGAATCCCCATAACTTTTTTAATGGCTTCACTAGCTTCACGAGCATTATAAAATGGAATACGAGAAACATAATGATGTAAAACATGAGTTTCAATAATATCATGGAAAATATGTTTGCCAACAAATCCAAATTCACGATCAATAGTAGCAGCAGCACCACGAGCAAAAGTCCATTGACTAGCTTCATAATGAGGCATTTGAGGATCAGAATGTTGTAAATAAGTAATGAAAACTAACCAATGATTAACCAAAAAATAAGGTAAAACATAATTAACTAATAAATTGAATCCACCAAATGATTGATACCAAACATAAAGATTGAAAAATTGTAATAAAATACCTAAATCAGATAATAAAATATACCAATAATCTTTTTTATCAAAAATCAATGAATTTGGATTAAAATGATTCAATTTCAAAAATGAAACTCCAGGATATTTTTGTCCACTTACATTAGCCACTAAATAACTAATCCAACCAAAAGTTTGTTGGAAAATCAAAGTTAATAATGAATACATTGGAGAATCACCTAATAAATCATCTAAATCTTTAACACCACGATTTTGTAAAAATTCTTCCTTTGTTTTAGGAACGAAAACCATATCTCTAGTAAGATGACCAGTAGCTTTATGATGTTTACCATGACTGAATTTCCATGAGAAATATGGCACCAATAAATAAGAATGTAATACCCAACCAACAAAATCATTAACACTACCATAATCACTAAAAGCTTGATGTCCACATTCATGAGCTAAAACCCAAATCCCAGTACCAAATAATCCTTGACACCAAACATAACCTGTCCAAGCTGCAAATCTAATGAATTGATTAGGAATCAAATGAATATAATTATTAGCAATGAAACCTAATACGACCATACAAAAAATATCACGGAAAACATAGGATAATGATTGTAATAATCTACGTTCATAACAATGAGTTGGAATGGCGGATAAAATATCTTTAATGGTATAATCTGGAACTTTAAATTCATTACCATAAGTATCAATAGCAGTTAAATTTGTTTGATAGGTTGAAGTAGTGGAAGTGGTTTTAAAACTGGCAACGTTACCTGATTTACTGATAGTAGCAGAACTATCAGTAGATTGATCAGCATTGTTGTTATTATTGAATCCCGACGAAAAGGAAGTTGTAGCAGCTGCCATTATTGAAAGTTAAATGAATAATTATTACAACTGATTGAAGGTTAATGAAAGAAAGAAATAAAAGGAAAGAAGTGAAATATAAAAAAAAATTGAAATTGAAATTGAAATTGAAAAAAAAAAATTTAAATCTCTAAAAGCAGACGAATGAGATAATCTCTAAATAGGAGAAAGATAAATTAACAAATACAAAAATAACACGATATTGTAATATTACTACTACTCATCTGGTGTTACTTTACTTCAGGAGAGTAAGTAAACAGTATGTAGGTTATTATCATTTAAGACTTGGCGGGCAAATAATACAATAGTTGATTAATTTCTTTTTCTAACAAAATTTGCAGTTTATATTTCTTTCATATGCAAAACTGGACATCTCAAGTTCTTATTAAACTTGTTTAAGCGCTCAATAAAGTAAAATATTTTTGACTAAAATATTTCTTAATCAAGTATAAATACATCAACTTTCATTTCTTTTTCCTTTTCCCAATTGTCAAGATTGTCAAGATTGTTTTCCGGTCAAATACTTTTGTCAACTAATAATAGTAAATCATTTGAATAGATGAACTAAAACTCTACATTATGTTCATCCAAAGAAGTCATCTATCAAGGAAACGAAGTTGTTCCTTCAATTCTAGAGAAAATTTTGAATTGATAAAGACAAGTTCAAATCAAATCAAACGGCATTTGAATATTTTCTCTCTCTTTAGTACATTAGGAATCTATTTTGTTGAGTTTTTATAAATTCAGGCCCCAACGGGATCGTATTTCGTATGCAAGTGTTTGTTTGTTGGGTTATTTTTTTGGATAATTGCGAATAATCACATTTTTGTTACTCTTACACAAACTAATGGGTAATACTTTCTGTTAGGTTCGGACTGAGATTGAAGTTGAACTTATGTTTTTGAAAATTAGACGGAATTTGAATATTTTTAAGCTCTCGTGTATGTTCAGTATAGGTTAATTTGATTTCTTTTTAGAGTGAACCAATAATAAGACTTCCATTTGATGTTTCCAATTGACTACAAACTCTAAATAATAATACTAAACCGTGCAATTTCTTCGGTAGAGAGGAAGTCGCCCATAATTTCTAATCCCTCTCTAAACATCAATAGTAGAGATATTAACAACTTGTCAAACTTCCCACTGATTCTTCATATCGGAATGTTTCGTATGGAGTGGGGGATGACAATAGTATTTGATTTATGGAATGGTACACACACACTTTCACCACTCACTAAAATATTAAACAGTCGTGCATGAATGGATGAAATATTTTTTCAGATCTTTTTCTTATGGCCCAGTCACGTGACTAATAGCATAATTTTTTTTGACACGGGGGTGATAGTTGATGGTTGATGGTTGATCAGTCTAAAAAACACTATTAAGCTATCAAAAAGAAATGAAACAGCAACACGTTGAATGCAAACGTTTTCCTTTAAGGTTTTTGAAATGTGCGGGATTATTCTTATCCTGATCCAAGAATTTTAGTTGTGGCAACAACATTTTCAGATCAATTCTTATTATTACTCAAAATAGAAATTAAGGAGTTTTAGAACTCTTCATAGTGATTTTGTAATTTATGAAGAGAGTTTTCTGAAAAGACAATGGTAGTAATAATTAGATCAGCACATATAAGGAGTTATACAAAGAGTGTCAATTATTATTATTCTCCACTTTTGTTATCAGATATTTCTCTCTGCGTTTAACTCATTTCGGTAAAGTGGTAATCCCCTTTCAAGCCACCTCCACCACATAATCTGTGCCCCACATGTTGAGTTTCTTCTTTTTATCTGATTGCTTCTGCTCTTAACTTGATTGAAATGTCTTCCTCCTTACCTTCTTAAAAGCAAATGATTGGCTCATGGTCGAACAGTGTGATAACCAACTGTTGCTTGTTTTGCAATTGTTGTTAATTATATCTTTGAAAGTGATCGGACTCTACTTCCCATGATAGTACAAAATCTAAGGTTAGTTACACCCTGTATTAAATAATTTATTTCCTATTCTTTTTATTAACAAACCTTATACATATATATTGTTTAAATTGTTTAACAGATTTTTTTTGTCTAACGAATATTATTCAATCTAGTAGTATTCATATGAACATTAATATCCAATTTATCAGCACTTTCCTCAATTTTCTTCAATCTAGTATTTTGATTATCAACTTCAGTACCCATAGTATTAGCTAACCCTTTCAATTTTTTAGCATATTGATCAATTTGATTCAAATTCAGAGCAATTTCTTTTTCCATATCATCATCTTCACTATCATTTTCAAATTGATATCTTTTAGCAGCTGATAAATTTTTTTCATCTTGATATTTATTATAAACATCATTATTAGTTGAATTATTGGTGATTCCTTGTTTTATACGTTGTTCACTAGCAAACATTTCTTGACGATTATTTTCACGAATATATTTTTCTTGTAATTTTTGATTCTTAATTTTTTCTTCTTGTTGACGTAATCGAGATTTCTTATTAAATGGATTACCATTAGCTGGAATGAAAATCGATCGATTTAATCGTTTCAATTCTTTGACTTTTTCATCAGCTATTTGAGTTTGTGTTTCTGCTAATAATAAGTTTTGTTCAGCATTATATAATCGTTCCAGTTGCGATCCTAACATTCCTAAAGTATTAGTACCCGATGCATCAGCTTCTTGAGCCATTCTAAGAGTATTTCTAGTACTTTGAACTGATTCTTGTTTAACAAATTTAATATCTTGTTTAATGGCTTCTACTTCTTCATCTTCAGAATTGATTTGTTGTTGTTCTTCAGGTACTTCACTAATATCTAAATTCAAGTCTTCTTCTTCGCCATATTCATCATTCAAATCTAAATTATAATCATTAGCTGGTTGTTGTGAACTTTGTTGATTTCTTTTGATCGGTTTCTTATTATCAAACATTTGATGTGATGGAATGGCATTAAGGTCAAGAGTCGAATCGGTATCACCACCTCCATATCCTTGAGTTTGTCTAGTTGATGTACGAGTGGCAGGAGCTGTATATACATTGTCTCGTGAATTTTGAGATTGTGAACTTCTACCACCGGCAGCATAAGGGTTACCACCAGCAGAACTATTGCTGTTGTTGCTATGGCCGCTACGATTACCATTATTTACAGTTGATCCAGAATACGGTGAGTTAGAATATGATGAATTGCTAGTTGATTTGGCATAAGGACTAGAAGTATTTTGACTAGATCTAGAACCATTATTGTTTCCATATGGATTAGATGATCTAGTAGTTGTCGATGTAGTCGATGCATAAGGACTAGGTGATGATCCTCTTCCATTACCACCAGAGCCTCCATAAGGATTATTATTAGTAACACCACCACCATAGGGGTTACCACCGTTGTTGTTGTTGGGGTTGCCAGTACTATTATTCCCATTATCATTGGCATATGGATTATTATTATTATTGTTGGTCCCAGGATTAATATTGGCATAAGGATTACCACCAACTGGTCCTAATTGTGGTTTCATATTAGCTCGTTCTTGAGCATAATTTTTAAATGCACCAAATTTCTCTTGTCGAGTATTATTTGATCTTGTAGAAATACCAACTCGACTTAATTCTTCACGAATTTCTTGTTCGGTTGGTTCTTTCTTTTGAAACATTTTCTTAATACCCATCTTTGATTAGTTGTATAGTATATGTTGTTGTTGTAGTTTTATAAAAGGAAGTGAGTTAGTTCTTGAGATTAGTTTGTTGAAGTTAAATAGAGTATGATATTTTTTTGTTGAATGAAATGAAATGAAATGAAATGAAATTTAGTTTAACATTTACAGTTACAGCCTTGAATGGAATGAACAGGACAAGTGAGCAAAAAAAAAAATGACGATTTCTATTTTTATAACAAACGACTATCCAAACAAACATAAATAAATTTCAACTAATCGTCTAGTATGAACTGATAAACTATATTCACTAATTATTATTGTAAATTCACATTTATCTTAATACAATAAGTATCAATGCTAATAAACGCTGGTCCCCTAGACTCTTATTCTATTTAGATCACGTGACAACTAGTAGAACTCTTATATTAACCTAGTAACAACATAAAAGTAAGGGAAATCATTATTGATATAAGTATTACTTATCAAAAGAAACGATTCTTAATAAATCACGAATTATGAAAGTATGTTTCTGAATGGTTTGTAGAAGGTTTTATGCAACCTGTTTTTATTATACGTTTGTTAAAGTTATGAAGGGATCGCGATAGATTTTTTTTCAGTTCAAATTCGCTTAGGAAGACTTCATTGACAAGCAAATGTACACTTAACTATGTGGATAACATATCATAAAGATGATCCAAGAGGAGGTATGTTAGAAACTGAAGATTTTTGATATTTATTTAACCCCAGGCCAACTAACAATTCATTAGAATATAAACATTTATCACCAGAAACAAATTATACCGTGGGACGTGATGAAAATACTGATATAAAATTTTGGTCACCTAAAGTATCAAGAGAATTGATTGAATTAATAACTGGACCCAACATAGGCAATACCCAACCACCATCATCATTGTCATCACATTCGTCAATGGGTAGTGATAAAACATTATTAATCATTAGAATATGTAGTCGAGCGAAAACGATTATAAATGGGAAAACATATAAATTATTATCAAAAGATAGTAAACCAGAAGAAATTGATTTCACAAATGAATTCAAATTGAAAATTGAAACGATCCCACAAATTGATAAACAAACGGGACAAATAATAACTCAAGATACTCCATTGTTCATTGAATGGATCCCCTTTAAATTATATATTAGTGCAAATGAGAAATATGATCAAAATGATTACAAAACAATAATAAGGGATCATGGTATCGATATTCAAATTGTTGATAATATAATGGATGCCACTCATTATTATTATGATGGTGATAATAACGATATCAAGGAGGAAGAACAAAAAGATGAATTCAAATTGGCAATTATTAAGGGTATCCCAATTTTAAATTCACAATGGTTACAAAAAGTATTAGGTCATGATAATGAGGATGGGTATAATAGTGTTAAGGATTGGCTTTTGGATATAGATTATAAGAAATACTTACCAAAAAAGGATGATCACTATTTACCGAAAAGTGATAGATTAAAGCCATTAAATAATGTTAAATTAGTATCATTGGAGAGAATAAATTGGTTGGAAACAATAATTATAGATTTTAAAGTGTTAATACAACAACAAGAAGATGTATTGAAATCGAAAATAGGTGATAATCAATTTATTTTAATTGTTCCAACTACAATGGCGACAACTTTGAATAGACATAATTTCCAAACTATAACAGAAGATCAATTATGGCAATCAATTAAAAAAGGTTCAATACTAGATCTCCCCAAAAATTATTTGAATCAATTGAAACGTACATCAACAATGATGTTGGCAGCAGATAACAAATCAGCAACAACACAAACACCTGAGGTGGCAGCACCTTCAGGGAGAAAGAGAAGAAAATACGAAAAAGTTGATAGATTGCATTTCTTCTCTTTAGGTACAACAACGCCAACACCAACAACTACAACTACACCAGTACCATCTACACATGATCCATCCCCTAAAGTATCAATCTTGGACACTGACAATAAAAGCACATCACCAGAATTAAATAGTCAGAAAATTAATACCAGTGGTGATAATGATTCAATAACTCAAGAAATAACACAATTAAGTGATCCCATTAAAAGAAACTCAACAATAAAGCAAAATCAAAAAGTGTTGAATCTTCATACACAAAGTCATAAAATCAACCAAGAAGATGCACTTAATAGTTTGAATGATTCAAGTTTATCATCACCAACTAATCAGTTAGCAAGGAAATCTAAACCAGATTCACATTCACAAAAATCTGGTTCAAATTCTGGTTCAAATCCCCCATCAATTAGTAATAAGGAAGAAGGACAAGACGACGAAGAAATCCCTCAAATTGGATCAAAACGTAAAAATAAAGATGAAACTACTAATGATGATCAAAAACCATTTAAAATTCCAAAATTTACACCAAAAGTATCATTAGTAGATGCAGTTTTAAAAGTTCAAGAATTAAATAAATCATCAAATTTTGAATCTGAATCTGAATTTGAAATTAATGAAAATTTACAAAATTTGGCAATTGTGGAGATAGTTGATTTAGTGAATCCTAGAAATCGACGTAACAAAAATAAGAATGTTGATGATGATACTGAATCGAGGTATGCTGGAAGGAAAAATTTCAAGAAATTTAAAAAGAATAAAAAACTATCATCAAATAACAATAATAATAATCGAAGAAGAATTGGGCTATATACTGTTGAAGATAATCTAAACGAAGATGAAGATGACGAGGATGAGGAACAGAATGATACAACTAGAGATGATAACCATTATAAAGGTTATTTTTAGTTGGTTGAACTACGAGGAGTTAACTGATGCTGTTATGTATACTTTAAGTAGGCTAAACCATTTGTATATCTTAATTTGTGTTAGGTAGTAGACGTGCTCTCACCAATAGCTTATTATGAGTACACGTGCCATAGTCATTGTAGGTGATTACACGTGGTATCATACATATCTGCTCATCTAATGAGAGTACTTAAGTAGTACAGTTGCCTCCTTCCTACATATTTTTATATAGTTTACATACTAATCAATCAAGTCATTAGACGTTGTTCCTTACAATTTGTAGTTTTAGATAATATCGATTTGGATGGTTGATTTATTATTTTGGTTGTGTTTGTATACCAATTTTGAAATAAATTCTGTGCTTCTTTAGATTATTTACAACCAATAAGTAAAGTACTATCATCTACATAAACCAACAATTAATCAAGTTATACCTTGTATTAATATTTAGAATACAAAAGATTCTACGGAAAGGATACCGGATATCGGAACATTGCAACTTTTAGTTTCGGATTATTATAGTCTATGCTTAGTTATGTACATCGTATCTGCAACTTTACTAACCAAATAAGAGCTAAAACCAATGCTTAATAATGAATTTGCTGATGGTTTTAGAATTGGCAGTATAATTGATTATGACATTAATAAGATTAGTAATAACTCAGGCTTGACCTATTTACCAGAGACCATAGATTGTTACTTACAAAAAAAATTCAACGAATCTGAGGGTTGCAAAGTCAGCTATACAAAGTTGTGCAATACTTCAACTACGTTAATAGCTTGTATTTTCTAGTTGAGTATGTAAACCTCCTTAGGAGTAGACGACAAGGGCATCCAAGAGAGAATATATACAACCGACCCTGGTGGTATGATGGTACTTAGTAGTCAGACATTGGAGGAAGGATTAAGAGAGCCCTGTATAGGGTTGTAGTTGTCTATACTACCTTACAAGTTGTGGTTAAGAAATCTAATGTGGCGTAGACAAATAACAGCTGTGTCAAAGATATCAAGCTTGCTACACCTAATATATTATTAAGACGAGCTTATTGGTGTTAGTATATACACTAGCCACAATTATAATGGCAACACGATTTACTCCATAGTAGAATTATTACCAATACAATTTAGTAAGCAAAAACAATTTCTGTACAATCTTAGGTAATATGTGGATTACAAATAAGTTAGCAGTAAATTGATTGTGATGTGGCTGTATCAGTTGTTAGTATTGATTTGTTATGAAATTATAAATACAAGGATTAATAGATATAACTGATAAACAAATATTGATTATTAATCATCACTTGCATATTATGTAATGAGAAAAATATTTGATTACAAATTAAACAGAGAAAGAGAGAAACAAAGAATTTCAGATTACGCCACAATTTCTTGGTGTATGTTTTTCCTCCTTTCTTTACATTTTACGGGAAAAGATTGTTCCATTTAATTCCACATCTAACTATGGCAACAATATGCGTTTGTGTTTTTAGCTAAGTATGCTTTGTCGTCTCTCCTTACACTGCTTAACCCTCCACCCCTCTATTTGGCTTCACATTGAATCAAACCATTATAAATAGACGTGTTTCCTCCATTCCACATGACTTGTAATTTTTTGTTCTCCAATCTCATCAATCAATTACACAAGCTTATCTAATAATTAATCTATAATATCTATCTATCACAATGTCTAAAGTCTCAATTACTATCATCGGTTTGAATGGTTTCTTAGGTAAACCAGTTCTTGAAGCTATCAATTCTGGTATTTTTGACGATAAAATCAATTTCCCAATTAAAGCTATTACAAGAAAAGAACCGGAAACTAAAAATGACAAAATTGAATACGTTGTTTCTGAAATCAATGAAGAATCAATTAAATCAACTTTGAGCCAAAAATTATCTGGTACTGATGTTATTATTGAATTAATTGGTCCAAATCCAGAGGCTTTCGCCAATATCGAAAAATTAATTGATGCAATTAAGCCAAAATTATTTATTCCATCACAGTTTGGTACTGATATCCCTAAAGTTGATGAATATGCTCCAGGGTTTTTAGGAATTAAAACTCAACATTCAGAAAATGTCAGAAAATCAGGAGTTAAAGTTGTTGATATTATAACTTCGTTATTTGCTGTTCCAGGAGCTTTTCTTTATGAATGGGTTGGTTCAACTGGTATTAATGCTGAAGACAAAACTGTTAAACTTATTGGTGACATTAATCAACAATTTGATATTTCTAAATTAGAAGATGTTGGTAAAGCTGTACTTTCTATTGCTACTAATCCAAATCCAAAAGAATTACCAGATACCATTAGAATTGCTTCTGATAGAATTACTGTCAAAGATGTCATTGATAGATATTCTAAAGATCATAATGTTGAATTGAAAGTTGTTTCTGAACAATCTGCAGAAGACGCCAAGAAAGAGTTTACTGAATCTTTGAAAGCTGGTTTTGATGGTGAGAAATTCTTATGGTATTTACAAGTTATTGGTGCTCAAGGTTTAGATAAAGGTTTACTCTCTAGTAAATTGGATAATGAATTGGTCAACCCAGGTGAATCTTTATGGAAATGGGGCAAGTACTAAGATTATCAGATATAATTTATTATGTCCCAAGGTTTATTTTCATTTAAAGTAGGCAATATGTAGTTAGATACTAGGTATTTGATATTTATGAATGAAATTGAATTAATGAAAAGATACAACTAATGTAAATAAGTAATAGAAAATGGTTTCAAGGAAATAGGCAGTCCTCATTTACCTATAGGTGTTTGTAGATATCTGTTGTCCTGTCTTAGTGTCTTCTCAACAGCCATCTGGTTAACAATAGTCACGTGCTGTTTATTATCCAAAACTATTCCATATTTTGTTTTATGAAAACTATTCAAATGTCATCAATTGTGCTACCATACACGGACTTGTAACTCCAGCCACACTTTCTACTTGTTGTTGGTGATTTCCTTGCAGCTTTATTTGCAACATCCACAAAAACCCAACAAGAGATAAAAATTACCTCAAATTACAAATCATCATTAGAGATCTTATCAACAACATGTCCCCTTTTTGATAATTAAGACCTTAAATTAACCTCTTGTGGGGTTGATCAAACCTTGAATTTGAACCCTAAGTGCAAGCAAGAACGAAGTTAAAGCATCCAAGTCTTGTGAAAAAGCAACATGTAACGGCATTTTAGTTTCGAACCGAGTTAAAAATTGGAAGTAAGAATAAGAGAAACTGCGTGACGGCTGTGCGGCATATTATTTAAGGCAAATTGGCGATGGCAAAAAAAAACTTTAATTTTTCCGTCTTGGTAATTAAATATCGCGATGGCATTCCTTTAAAGTAACGCCTTTATGAATGGTCAAAATGCCCTATTTTAAAATGCCTTATTACTTTCTATTGCGCTTATCTTGCAATTTGGCTATTACTGGCACGGCAACAATTTAATCAGAATATCTGAAGGGTGGGTGATAAATTGCAGAGGGCGGTTAGATATAATTTTAGATGGATTGATTTGCCTAATTAGGAATTTGTAACTTTATAAACCTCCTAATAATTTTTCATCTTTTCATTTTTTTCAAAATAAAATGGGTTTTTACATATTATCAATGCTTATTGTGCTAACCTGATGTAAATCTCTTTATTTTAATTTGACTCCTTTGTCAAACCGTTGAACACGGCACCAATGAATGATAAAATTGATGGTATTTAGTTACCAGCAAGCAATGATGATAGTATTCCCAAGAAGAAGAGACAATGGCTAAAGCAACTGGAGTAAGACGAGTAGTTTAGCTACAGATCTAACCTTTTTGTAACACCCCAACCATTCTCTCTTTTTTTGCTATATTGAAACACTGATTTTTCTTAAATTATTCACCCAACTCCTAATGGAATATAACAACGAGGTGCTTCTACTTCTCCACATTTTCAACAATAAAATATGAATCAACATCAATATTGTTGCAATTAGTCAAACTCTTACCATCTCCACCTCCCCACTAATGATCAATATTATATCAAAACCATTGGAAATTTAGTTTGGGTTTCATTTGAATTTCGGTCAAGAAAATTAAAAGCAAAAAAAAAAAATTTATTATTTATTATTCGGTTCGATATTGCCGCAAAACCAAATTCCATCATCATTTCACAATATAATATAAAAAGTCTTCAATCTTACACCTTGCAAAAAGTTTCAATTTTTTTTATATAAAATATTCATTTTAATTCTAATTGTTACATTTATTCTTTACTTCTAATCAAAACAACTATATCAATATTATGTTTGAAGTAGGTGAAAAATATCCTGTTGAAAGCAGCAGTAGTTCAAATGACATAGAATCTCGTGGTGTTCAACCTATAACATCCCTCAAAGACAATAAATCGATAGGAATGATAGAGAAAGATAATGATGATTTATCATGTGAACAATATAGCACTTGTGATGAAGTCAAAAGAGATTTAAAAGCCAGACATGTTTCTATGATTGCCATTGGTGGTACTATAGGTACAGGGTTATTTATATCGACTGGTTCTTTACTTCATACTACAGGACCAGTAATGTCATTAATATCATTTTTATTTGTCACAACTTTAGCATATTCAGTTACACAATCACTTGGTGAAATGACAACATATATCCCTGTTTCTGGATCCTTTGCCCAATTTATAACTCGTTGGGTATCAAAAAGTTGTGGTGCTGCTAATGGTTGGTTATATTGGTTTTCATGGGCCATAACATTCGCTTTAGAATTATCTGTCGTTGGTCAAGTCATACAATATTGGACTGATGCTGTACCATTAGCTGGTTGGATTTCCATTTTTTTCGTCTTATTAACTACATTTAATTTATTCCCAGTGAAATATTATGGAGAGGTTGAATTTTGGATTGCTTCAACTAAAGTAATTGCTATTGTTGGATGGCTCATATATGCATTTTGTATGGTTTGTGGTGCTGGTAAAACTGGACCCGTGGGGTTCCGTTATTGGCGGAATGGATATGCATGGGGTGATGGGATGATAGTTCTGAATAATGGCAAATACGCTATTTCTTTTATTAATGGTCTTATCAATGCTGTTTTCACTTTCCAAGGTACTGAATTAGTTGCTGTTACTGCTGGTGAAGCTTCTCCAAGAGCAATCCGCAGTGCAATTAAAAAAGTCATGTTTAGAATTTTAGTGTTCTACGTTTTGTGTATGCTTTTCATTGGTCTTTTGGTTCCTTACAACGATCCAAAACTTACTCAAGATGGTGGTTTTACAAGAAACTCTCCATTCCTTATTGCTATGGAAAATTCCGGTACTAAAGTTTTACCACACATTTTCAATGCAGTGATCGTTACAACAATTATTTCAGCTGGTAATTCCAATGTTTATTCGGGATCACGTATTCTTTACGGGTTAGCTCAAGCTGGTGTAGCTCCTAAATTTTTCCTTAAAACTAACAAAGGTGGTGTTCCATATTTTGCTGTATTGTTCACTGCGGCATTTGGTGCATTGGGATATTTAGCATGTTCGGAAGATGGTAATAAAGCTTTCACTTGGTTATTGAATATTATTGCCACTGCTGGATTGATCGCTTGGGGATTCATTTCTGTGAGTCATGTCAGATTCATGAATGTTCTTAGAAAAAGAGGTATAAGTCGAGACATATTACCTTATAAAGCTTTTTTCATGCCATACAGTGCATATTATGCCATTACTATTATATTCATTGTTGTGTTGATTCAAGGTTTCACTGTGTTTTGGGATTTCAATGCTAGTGATTTTTTTACTGCCTATATATCTGTGATATTGTTTGTTGTGCTTTGGATTGGTTTCCACTTTTTCTTTTACGGGTTTGGTAAAGATTCTTTCAAATGGGAAAATATATTAATACCATTAGATGATTGTGATATTGATTCTGGTGTTAGAGATATCAATGATGCTGAATTTGATGTACCTGAACCTAAAAATGTTTGGGAAAAATTCTGGTTACTTATTGCTTAATCATAATTTATATAATTTAATACTTAATGGACATAGAGCTTTTTAATGATTACAATAGAAAATGATTATATTTATTTAACTTTAAATCTATTTACAAATATCTTTCTGGGGCTGGTTATACAAATTCAACAACGTAATAATTCTGTTTACCAACTCTAACCAACAACAATTTACCATCGATCAAATGATTATCAACATCAAATAATATAACATCATCTGGATCCTCAATTTGATTTCTGTCTAATCCCATGTATACACCACCAGCTTTAATCAATCTTCTCATTTCACCCTTTGATTTACCAACAATATCAGCTAATAATGCACTCAATTTGATTTCTTCATCAGGGGAAGGTTTATTTCTTTTAAACAAAATCCCTGATCTTTTAAAATTTTCTATCAATTTATCAGCACTTACATTGTCATTGAATGGTTGATCTGGAGTAGGGAATAAAAATCCCGTAATAAACGCCATTTCGTCACCAACACCAACACCATGGATCAAATCAACAACTTCACGTGCTAAAACACGTTGAGCAATACGTAAACCAGGATCACTGTTATGTTTAGGTAATAATTCACCTTCAATTACATTCAAGGGCAATAATGTGAACACTTTTAATAATTTGCCCACTATATCATCTGGAACATTAATGAAATATTGATACATTTGATAAGGAGTGGTCAAGCTAGAATCAATAAATACTGCATTTCCAGCGGATTTACCAAATTTCTCACCACTAGAAGTAGTCAATAATGGAACAGTAAGTCCATAAGCTTCATGTTTCTTGCCATGAAATTTCTTCAAACGTGAAATTAAATCAATACCAGCAGTAATATTCCCCCATTGATCATTTCCTCCAACTTGCATATTAACATTTTCATCCTTATATAAATGCCAAAAATCATAAGCTTGTAAAATTTGATAAGTAAATTCATTGAATCCAATTCCACCCAGTTCTAATCTTGATTGAATGGAATCACGTGCTAACATCGAACTAACTCTAATATGTCTACCATATGTAGCCAAAAATTCCAACATATTGACATTTTCCCACCATGAAGCATTATTTACCGAGGTAGTGTCACCAACTTTTTCAGTCATGGGGAATTGTCTTGATTTGGCATATTCTATTCCATTACTCAAAAATGTAGAAATTTGTCGTTGGATTTTCGTCACATTATCTTCAACTTCAACTTCATTAATCTTGTTACGTTCTGTTTTCCTTCCACTTGGATCTCCAACAAGTCCAGTAGCACCTCCAACAAGTCCAACAACATCATTACCACTCATTTTGAAATGTAATAACACCATTAATGGTAATAAATTACCTAAATGTAGTGATGATGCCGTAGGATCAGCACCACAATATAATTTGAATTTGTGATTAGAACCACGTTTAGTCAATTTATATAAATTATCATCAGTTATTGATTCAATTAAATGTCGACTTTGTAAATATTCTAATAATGAATTGTCTGGATTGGTTTCTGGTGTCAAATCTTTGGCTTCAGTCAATTCATAGACGGTGGGAATGATAGTAACTGGATCTCTTGCAATTGTTGAATTGAATCTAGCAAGCCCTCTTATCAAAGGTATGCGTTTGGTATGTACCTTCAACATATTACTTGATAGCAAGTTCAACTTCTTGGTGTATATTGCTTCGACTAATTTTTTCTTTTAGTTTCATTAGCGGGCTGTTTTATTATTCGCGGTTTAACTTTTCAAGAAAGCCGCAAATTCAAATCCATCTCAACCTCAGCTCAGAGTTTTCTATGCGTTTTTTTTTTCACTTTACCAATATTATTCCAATCTTTAAACATACAAAGCTCCTAAACCAATGACAGATCAGATTAAAGGGGATGAACATAACCAAGTAAATGGTAGTAAAAAAAGAAAGAGAAAGAGAAATAAGAACAAGAAAAATGACAACAACACACCAGTAGAGACTTCCGAACCAATACCGACACCTGTTTATGAAGATGATATCCATCGACAAAATAAAAAGTTCAAATTCAATGAGGAAGGGGAAATGGAAAAACCTGAAGAGTTACCTGAAGAGGAACAACCAGATTTAGTGTCAGATCAAGGGGAACCTTACACTGAAGAACCTTTACCACAACATGAAGGTTTCGAAGAAATTGAAGTGACTGATGATATAGATCAAACAGAAGAACCGGAAAATCTTCCAACAAGGACTCAACAAGAAAAACATCAACATACTAAGAATAAACTTAAACAAAAGTTTGAATCCAAAAGGAAAACCGTTATATATAGAGACAACGATGATGAAGACGATGAGGAAGAAAATAATACTTTCAATTTTTCACAAAATTCGTTTCAACTTGCAGCCACCGCCCAACAATTGTTACAAATTAGAGAAAAATTGCCCATTTATCATCATAAAGATAAAATCATTGAATACATAAATAATAATCAAGTCACTATCGTTATTGGTGAAACCGGTTCAGGTAAATCAACCCAAATCCCTCAATTTCTAATGCCAGAAAACCCAAAAATGATTGCCGTAACGCAACCAAGAAGAGTTGCTGCTGCTTCTTTAGCGGCAAGGGTAAGTGAAGAATATGGATGTAAATTAGGTCAAGATGTTGGGTATCAAGTTAGATTCACTAATATGACTAACAGACAAACAAAATTGAAATATTTAACTGATGGTATGCTTCTACGAGAAATCATGCTTGATCTGAATTTGACTAAATATTCAACAATTATCCTAGATGAAGCGCATGAAAGAACTATTTTGACGGATTTAATCATGGGGTTTTTGAAACAAATTATCACTTCAGGTAAAAGAAAAGATTTGAAAATCGTGGTTATGAGTGCCACTTTGAATGCCGAATTATTTAGTAATTTTTTCCATAATGCTCCCATTTTATACATTGAAGGTAAAATGTATCCAGTTTCACAGTTCTACTTAGATGCTGAATCCGAAGATATTGTGGATACGATGATTAGAAGTATAATCCAAATCAATCTTAATGAACCTGAGGGGGATATTCTTTGCTTTTTACCAGGGCAAGAAGAAATTGAGAATTGTGTGAAAAGTTTAGAACAATTAGCTCCTCAACTACCTAGGGAGGCACCATTGATTGTTCCCTTACCTTTATATGCTGCCTTATCACCTGGCCAACAATCTAAAATATTTGAAAAATTACCCAAGGGAAGAAGAAAAGTGATTTTGGCGACAAATATTGCTGAAACTTCCATTACTGTTTCTGGTGTTAAATATGTTATAGATTCCGGATTAAGGAAAATTAAAGTTTGGAAACATAATTTAGGACTTTCTACATTATTGACTACCCCTATTTCACAAGCTTCAGCAAGACAAAGAGCCGGGAGAGCAGGTAGAGAATCTGAAGGTAAAGTATTCAGATTATATCCTGAATCTACTTATATGGCACTTCCAAAACAACAAGAATCAGAAATTAAAAGAAATGATATTATTTTACCAGTATTGACATTGAAAAAATTAGGTGTTGATGATTTACTTAATTGGAGTTGGTTAGAATATCCGGGACAAGACGCCATTTTGAGTGCATTAAATACATTGTATACGTTGGGTGCATTGAACGATTCAGGGAAAGTAACTACATTGGGTTATAAAATGTCTATTTTGCCACTTCCTCCACAATTATCAGTAGTATTAATAACCGCTGCAGAATTCGGTGTTTTATCGCCAGTTATTGATATTGTATCTTGTCTTTCTGTTGATAATTTGATCACTAATGTCACAGGTGAAGCCAGAGATGAAATCAATTTCAAAAGAAGACAACATTGTCCCTTGGGGAATATCCATGGTGATTTGATTGCCTTATATGAATATTTCCAAGCATATCAAGCTCAAGGTAAAGAATGGTGTAAAGAATTGGCATTTAGTTTCAAAGGTTTCAAAAATGTTGAAAAAATCAAATATCAATTACAAGAATATATGATGACAACTATTAAGCAAGATGATTCATTAACTAATGCTGAAAAAGATAAACAATTGGCAAAGCTTAAGGCACAATTAGATAATGAGGAAACTGATAGACAATTGGATGTTCCTTCAATTCTCAAATCATTTCTTAAAGGTTATATCACAAACACTGCAGTTGGTATGCCAGACAGATCATTTAGAACATTCAACACAGGTCAATTGATTTCTGTCCATCCCTCATCGACTTTATTCGGGAAACCAAATATGGATGCAATTATGTATATAGAATATGTGTTTACTACAAAAGGTTATGCCCGTAATGTGTCAGCTATTGAGTTATCATGGTTACAAGAAATTGCCCCTCATGTTATTGGTGGTGTTAAAGTTAATATTAATGATTAAATAGATCTATAGACTTAGAATATTAATAATTGATGCATATTTCTCTTCATACTTCTTACTTTCTCACTTCAGTAACTGCATCAATAACCTTATCAAATATTTCTTTGTTAGCAGCAATAACACCTTTGGAGTCTAATGTTCTGCCATTCCCAAAATTCAATGGTGCACCAGTAATATCTCCAACTTGGCCACCACTTTCGTATATTAAAATGTTACCAGCTGCATGGTCCCAGATTTTCTCGCGGTATGTGTCGCTTACTGGCAATCTGAGGTATATGTCTGCTTGTCCACTTGCCAAAACACAGTATTTGACTTGCGAGTCAAGATTGATAGTTTGCTTAGCAACAGTTGCCAGGTCAAATCCAAGCTTGGCTTTGATTTCAGCTTGGGTTGAGTGAGAAGAATGGCCTTTTTCAACACCTTCAACAACTTTCAATTGGCTAGGGTTTGTATGGTTTTGCATTTTGATTGGTTTTTGTTGTGACAATGGTTCTGCTCCTTCTTTGAACAACTCACTATAAAATGAACCAACTCCTTTGACAGCAGAGTACAATCCACCAACAACCCCCGAGTGTTCGTCATTTGACACGATTCTTTTCAGTAAGTTTGGACACCCAATTACACCTAACACAACCTTCCCATCTTCAATCAATGCCAAACACACAGCAAATTGGTCACCTCTGAGAAACCCCTTGGTGCCGTCAATTGGGTCTAATGCCCAGAATCTTCCCTTCAGACCGCCTTGTGAGTTACCAAAGTCGATGCTCTGATACACTTCATTCTTGTCAGTTAATGTACCAAGAGTGCCATTATATACAGCAGTTTCCTGTTGAATCTTGGTGATTAGGTTTAATACCTGATTTGCCAAGCCAGTGTTTTCCTGTAACTCCTGTGAATCTTCTTCACCTACAATTTCATCATCAGGGAAATTCAATTTAATGGCATGATTGATGATTGCTTGCAGGGCAAAGTCTCCAATTGTGACTGGTGATTTGTCGTCTTTGGTGAGTGTTCCTGACTTGGCAGTCTGCACAATGGAGTCACTCAATTGTTTGGTGAGCAACGAAGCACGCTTAACTGCTAATGTTGCAACTTCAAGTTCCTTCTGGTATGGGTGAGTAGTGTGGGACATGGAAATAAAACGAGTGAATAAATTTAGTCTGGTGGTGAGTGGTTTATATGTGAAAAGTAATGATACAAGCAATATGAAGAGTGTTGAAATGAATAGTGTTTTTATTCAATGGAGGTGTAGAGTATATTGTTGGTTAAAGCAACTAAAAAAAATTTGGACTTTGTTGATTAGGATTCAGAAGAAAACGTGAGATTAGGTAAGCAGAGGATTTTGTGTATGGTAGCTCCCCTGACATAAAGAATAATTCATGTAAGATGGTTTTTGTAAGGTAATACGTACTATATCAATCCTATCCAGTGGGTACTAATCTTCCGTAATCGGACTATCGCCACGCCACTAAGACTCAGGTATAAAGACCCTCCTTGACGTCCTTCTCGTCGACTACTTCCATAGGCTTTGCACATACTACACTAGAGCAAATACACGCTATTCAGCATTGTCTGACTATCACAATTTTGCATTCAAAATGTATTCTTACTATATTTTAAGAGGAGATATTATGTTTTTTGTGTTTTGGGAAGAGAATAGTAAAGATAATTTAAAAGGATTTATTGAGTTAACATTTTAGTGAATCTATTTACGACGGTTGCAGAGTATATACTTATTCAATTTATATCAACCGCCTCCACCGGTATACTTATAACTTTTAGAATGAACAATGCCAAAGAAATTCCTATCACCACTGATATACCAATAAATGCAAATCTGAATACTTTCATAATTGGTGCTCTGAATAATATAAAAGTAAATAGGATTATGGCGCCAAGAAAAAACAACCCGCCATAAACTATAGAGTTTCCGAATACCTTTATTTGCTCTATCTTATTATTCACTGAAGTTGTTACATAATTTGGCACGCTAAAAATGCTTGAGGCATATTCTTTAGCTGACTCGGCAAAGGAAAAAAGTCTTGAGACTTTAGAGTTGATTTTGTCAAGGACTTCTTCTGTTTCATCTATCTTTCCTTGTAGTTTGTTCAATGATGAGCCCAAAGCAGTTTCAATGTAATCCATGGCAGCTTGTCCCGAGCTATTCATGTAGCTCAAAAACAATTCGAAAACCTCTCCGTTCACAAGTTGAGCTTGGTGGCGAATATCTTCATTTTGCTCAATAAAATTATTGATACTAAGTTGAATGTATGAATTTAAGTTAGATACCGTGAAAAGGCTATGATCCAAACTACTTTGCAAATCATGAACCAATTGATTATTGGATATCTGTACTTCCAGGGCCCCTTTATTCATCTCAACAATTCTATTTTTGATTTTCTCTATTTGATCCAAAATGTCAACATTATTCAATGTAATTTCATCTTGTTGTGACATAACCTCCAATGCTTTTTCATTAATAAGAATATGAATTTGCAGCATATCATTGATAAAATAATTTAAATGACTCTCCAACTCGTTGATATTGGAATTTGCATCTTCATAGGAATGTTTCATTACTACCAATGCATTATTTAATGATTTTTCAAAGATATTCTTAAACATATTAAATGAGCTTTTAAGATCTTCTCTGTTCTTCTCTCTATCGGCTAGGATAAGATCTATGACACTTATTAACTTATCAAATTTAGCCTTAAGTTCATTTTGCATATTCTCGGTGTATTTATTCGAATTTGTCATTTCATCCATTAACGTTCTATAAAATTCAGTAATGTTCTCATACACCTGTAAGATCTGATCTTTGGCAAATGGTAAGCTCACTTGATGACATATATTTCTTATCTCTCTGTAGTAACCACTAAATGTTGTCCAATATTGAGGTGACTTTTCCAATAACAAAATACAAGTGTCTAAATTCTGAGATCTGCATTCACTGGGATAAGATATTTCAGCATTTTCAAATTCACATATTGATAACTGTATTGCAATCAGTTTCTGTTGGAATGGGGAGATCGTCTCAATACCTTCAGCACATTGATTTATTATTGGTTCTAATGCTTTTTTGGCACAATCATTTCTCCAATTGTCTGATAATTCGAATTTGAAATCACCCAAAAGCTGTAGATCGTGTGCAATAACCATCACCAAACAATAAATAAGCAAGACAATAATCATCGACTTTGTTGACTAGTTTGATCAAATGCTGAATTTCATTGGAAATATTGGTGATATTTATGGTCGGTATAACGGCCATTTAAACAAACTTAAAACAATTCTGAAACATGTCTGATTTGTAGTTTTCTCTACCATCACATAATCTCTTCTTCCTCTTCAAACAATTCAATCAATATAAAATTCACGTTACAGTCATTATTAGCTAATCTGTTGAGTGTTAACGTAAAAACATTAATACGGTTTTGACAAACACCTTACAAGAAACATTTCCGAAAAATATTTTGGTGGAGAAAAAAAATGCAAAACTGTTGTGAAAATTTTTAATGGATCAAACCTCAATCTCCATATCCAGACACTATTCTCCATGCTAGAAACAAAGATATTAAGGGCATTGCCTCAGGTGAGAAGATACCTGGTAAAACACTCTCGATCTCCCTTTCTGTTTCTTCCGAATGAAACAAAACATATATTCGATGAAGAAAAACTAACACCAGAAGAAAACAAAGCAGCTATTCCATTAAAACCAAATTACGACAACTTGGAGAAAATACATCATGAAGTGATAAATCCAGAAGAGGTCTCCGATCTCGTGGTCAAATTTAATTCAAATGATATTTTAGTCAGCATATTGTCAAAAGATGGATATTTATTTGGTGATAAAAATTATTTCCTTACAGGAACATCTAAACCTACCAGATTTAAGGCTACAAGTATTTTAAATAGTTGGTGTCGAATTTTTAATAATCAAATTAAAGACTTGAAAGAGATTTCACCAATGCAATTTTGGGATCCTGTGGTATCACCTCAAATCAGCAAGTCCATTGAAGAATATGGAGATAATTTTGAAAAACTTTTCCAAGAAACAAGGGCATTGAAGAATTCTAAATTGAAAAAACATGGAGATATCCCACCATCAGAATTAGTGGACATGATTACAGTGGATAATTTGTCACTTTATGTTTTGAACAATTTGAGTTCTATTGAATCTTTAGGAGCATTTGTTGCGTTTATGCGGGATCACATTGAATACTATACTGTCGAAGGTTTGAGTGAGATATTAGCAAAATTGACAGATATTTGTTATAGATTACATGGTGACATTGATTATGAGTTATATTTATCAGTGAAACAAAAACATCCTGGTGTTATTCAAAAACTACCATCTGATACTATTGATAAATTGGCCAATTTGTTGGCCTCCAAAAACTGGGAATTATCCAAAGAGTTGATCCAGGTGCTTATCAAGCGAGATGTGTGCCCTTCAGAAACCACGATGAATGAGTTTTTACTCAATTTTGTTAATAGTGATCCAGAAACAAAATTGAGAGAATTGTCGTTCCTAAAACTGGCAATTTTCAGCAGAGGAGTAAATGAGTTATCATTACAAATACTTTTGTCAACAATAAGGAATATTCACGAATTTAGCAAATTAATAGAGTTGATTAAAAACTCAAAGCAATGCCAACTCATTCTATCAAAATACCAGCACATCTTGTTTGCAACGTTGAAAAGAGTGTCTACAAATTTGCCATTGCAAAAGGCACAGTTTGTTAGAGTTTTAACTGAAAACAATGTTCATGTTGACAACGACTTAATGAGAGTTTTAGAAAACTGACTGGCCGACAGATTTGGCGGAGATCTGTAAATATTATTGTAAATCGTCTATTAATATATATAAATGAATCATTATACTGGTCGTAAATTTTGTAATTCTATGAACTCGTGTGGACTGCTTCCACGTCTAGAATCATCAGTGTCAAGGAAAGTTCTTGGTTCTACAATGCTGACTTCGTGATGTTCAGATAGTAGTGATCCAGCTGTATTGGACGTAGGTTGCTGGACATCGTCACCATTTCTAGTGTAAAATCCATCTGTGTAAACATAGAATCCATCATCACTGGCATTATCGTTCCAAAACTCATCAACATAAGTTTTTCTCATTATTCTCATATCATCATTAGCATATCGATACTCACTTTCAAAGAACTTTCTTGAAGAAATTGATCGTTTGATAAAACATAACATTGATGTGACTAAAGCCATCAGTACAATCGGTATCAATTGTAGCCATCCAAGGTATGATAAGTTCGGAGTAAACAATAAAATATCAGCTAAGAAAGCCAACAACGTGGTTAACACTGAAAAGAAGGTAAACACTAACATTAGATTTAAAAAAGGAGTTAGATCAAATATTGTTTTATTAATAGTTACACTTGCCCTTTTGTTATTATGATTTGTATTGTCAATGCTGTTGTTGTTGTTATCTTCTTCATCAGATTGTATGGTTATGTCATGCAGACTATCGTTGAGTTGTATACCCTCTAGGTCCTTCTTAGTCTTAATGTATTTGAAAAATAGTATTATTATTAGTCCAAAAATAACTATCAACAATAAGCTCGAAAAGCAAAAGGCAACAACATGAACCACTAATAACTTGGAAATTGTATATCGTACATCTGATGGCAAGACAATACCACCAGTTCCAAAAGATTCATCGTTGTCATATGCATAAAATGTGCTATTAGTGGAAGGATATCCAATACTTGGTTTTGAGCATATATGTCGTTCAACATTACATATCCCAAACACTCCAAATTTGTAATTGTTATAATATGATAAATAGATGTTTGCATCAGGTGTCGTGAAGGGAACCGCTATTACCGGTAGTAGCTGTATTACCCAGCACACAATCAACAATATCAACAATGCTATAAATGCTTTGAACATCTCATGGAGCTAGATTTCATTTAGTGTTGATTGGGGGTGTAGTTGATATCCGCAGTTTTTTCAAGTGTTTATCTGAGCACATCCCTGAAAAAAATATAATACTGTGAGCATTTTTTGCTTGTGCTACATCAACAGATTCATTATTATATTTTTGAAAGAATTTATCACTGTAGTGGTAATTGAGATGCATTAACTTACATAGCACTTACTAGCATGATTCTTTGTAGAGACAAAGCAGAGATTATCAACAACATTGAAGCGCCACTTAAGTGGTTTTTTATTTTGTGAAGTTAAACTTTACAAAGATAGCAGACTTTTATTAATGAACATCTTGATCTATCAGTTTGGATCTACATAACATTCAATGAATCTGTTTTTTACAACTACTCTCCAATATCTGTCCTAATATCTAGCTGACCACTTCAAATATTCAGCCAATCTGATACATTTATTTAAAGTATTGTCAGCCCCACAGAGAGAAAAAAATAGTCACACTTTAAATTATTTTCTCTTTTACTACATATAATATTTACCACCAACTGATAGCTACTCCTCCAACAATTCAAATTCCATACTTTCATGTTTCATTGTCTACAGACTTCTTGAAGTGAAAACCTTTAACAAATGTATTCAGGGTTGGTGTTATCGTTATTTGTTTCCCAAATTTTGCATCTAATAAGCGCTCATCCCATCAACGACGACAATTCGATATTCATAGATAACCGCGACCCCACCACACCAATTGACTCCGAGATCTATTCCAATCTATATACATATGCACATTTAATCGATATATCATATTGTATTTCTGAAGTAAACAGAATAGAAGAACCATTTAAATGTAATTTGAATTGTGAAAAGAGATTTCCTAACATTTCCTTAGTTTATCAGTTTTATTTTGACGACTCGGTTACAGGGTACATTGCCAAAACGACATCAAATATCTTTAGATATAATGAAACAATTGCGGAAGATAAAAAAACAATAATTGTTGCTCTTAGAGGGACAAGATCGATATTTGACACTTTAACTGATTTAAAAGTTGATATGATACCATATTCGAATACTGGGACTAAACTACCGCTTTGTGGATTCGATTGTAAAGTTCATAGAGGATTTCATGATTACTATACAAGAACCTTATCTATTATCCATCCGTATATAATGGAGGAGCTAAATGATTGTGTCGAGGATGATAATTACGAGATAATTATTTTGGGCCATTCATTGGGTGGATCTATTGCCTATCTACTTGGGTTGCATTATCTTGATTTAGGCTTCGACAAGCTAACCTTGGTTACTATGGGTCAACCCTTGCTTGGAAATGAAAATTTTGTAAGTTGGGGAGATAAAGTGTTAGGGAGTGTTAATGAAGCTAAACATAACGAATTTAAAAGGAAATTTTTGAGAGTTATTCATAAGAATGATGTTATCACCACATTGCCCAGAGATCAAAACATATTCAATCGATACTCTCAATTTAATAATCAAATATATTTGAACTGTTCTGAGACAGACACGAGACCAACTATTAATGAAGTTATTGATTGTTATGATGGAACCAATAATCAATGCATTGCCAAAGATTTCCCTTTTTTGATGTTTGAAAGGCGTAATTATTTGCAAATACACATCAATTATTTCAGGCAAATGGGCTTATGTGGAATATTGAATTGATGTATAGGTTATTTATTTCTGTTTAGGATTGTATAGTGAAATTCCAGCTACCATTTGGCTTACCTAATCTCACGTTTTCTTCTGAATCTTAATCAACAAAGTCCAAATTTTTTTTAGTTGCTTCAACCAACAATATACTCTGTTCCTCCATTGAATGAAGACACTATTCATCCCAACACTCTTCATATTGCTTGTATCATTACTTTTAACATATAAACCACTCACCACCAGACTAAGTCTATTCACTCATTTTATTTCCATGTCTCATTCTACTCACCCATACCAGAAGGAACTTGAAGTTGCAACTTTGGCAGTTAAGCGTGCCTCATTGCTCACTAAACAATTGAGTGACTCCATTGTACAGACCGCCAAGTCAGGCACACTCACCAAAGATGACAAGTCACCAGTTACGATTGGAGACTTTGCCCTGCAAGCCATCATCAACCACGCTATTAAGTTGAATTTCCCTAATGATGAAATTGTTGGTGAAGAAGATTCACAGGAGTTACAAGAAAATAGCAGTTTAGCAAACCAGGTATTAAGCCTAATCACCAAGATCCAACAAGAAACCAGCGGATATAACGACATTGTTGGTACATTAACTGACAAAACTGAAGTATTTTAGAGCATCGACTTTGGTAACTCACAAGGTGGATTAAAGGGAAGATTCTGGGCATTAGACCCAATTGACGGCACCAAGGGGTTTCTCAGAGGTGACCAATTTGCTGTGTGTTTGGCATTGATTGAAGATGGGAAGGTTGTGTTAGGTGTAATTGGGTGTCCAAACTTACTGAAAAGAATCGTGTCAAATGACGAACACTCGGGGGTTGTTGGTGGATTGTACTCTGCTGTCAAAGGAGTTGGTTCATTTTATAGTGAGTTGTTCAAAGAAGGAGCAGAACCATTGTCACAACAAAAACCAATCAAAATGCAAAACCATACAAACCCTAGCCAATTGAAAGTTGTTGAAGGTGTTGAAAAAGGCCATTCTTCTCACTCAACCCAAGCTGAAATCAAAGCCAAGTTAGGATTTGATCCAACCACTGTTGCTAAGCAAACTATCAATCTTGACTCACAAGTCAAATACTGTGTGTTGGCAAGTGGACAAGCAGATATCTATCTCAGATTGCCAGTAAGTGACACATACCGTGAGAAAATCTGGGACCATGCAGCTGGTAATATTTTAATATACGAGAGTGGCGGTCAAGTTGGCGATGTTACCGGTACACCATTGAATTTCGGAAATGGTAGAACATTAGATTCCAAAGGTGTTATCGCTGCCAACAAAGAGATATTTAATAAGGTTATAGATGCAGTTACTGAAGTAAGAAAGTCAAGCACACCAAGAGTTTGATATTCTCTTTGCTCTCTAAATAGATTTGCATCTTTACAAATAAACAGTATCTTCATTAATATGCAAATGTGTAATTAAATTTTTAAAAAAACAGTCTAAACTTATAGAATTATATATAAAAAAACGTTTATGCAACAATAGCCCAGAATTTATCCCAAGCGTTCTTTGGTGGTGGAATATCAAATTCAGCATCATTGATATCTCTAACACCAGAATCAATATCACATTCATCCAATGGGACCAAAATATTGCTCATTTTAAAAGAATCTTTACCGAATCCATAAAAGAAAAAGTGGAATCCAACCCAAAGCACAACGAATAATATAACAGAAATATAAGCCGTGAAGAAATCACTAGCATTGAAATCCCAAAACACGGTGAAACCTTGAATTAAAACCACAATGAAACAAACAACCATACCATAGTAAGCACTGAATGGCATAAAGAAAGCTTTGAAAGGTAGGGTATCTCTGCTGATACCTCTTCTTTTAAGGGTTTTCATAAATCTAATATGACTGACGGAAATGAACCCCCATGAAATTAAACCTGCGGTTGCAGTGATATTCAAAAGCCAAGTGAAAGCTTTGTTACCTTGACTGGAACAAGCCAAGTAACCTAATGCACCAAAGGCAGCAGTAAAGGCAACAGCAAAGAATGGAACACCACCTTTGTTGGTTCTAAGGAAAAATTTGGGGGCAACACCAGCTTGGGCTAAACCGTAAAGAATACGTGATCCAGAATAGATGTTTGAGTTACCAGCTGAGATAATGGTTGTGACAATGACGGCATTGAAAATGTGTGGTAAGACTTTAGTACCGGAATTTTCCATAGCAATAAGGAATGGTGAGTTTCTTGTGAAACCACCATCTTGAGTAAGTTTTGGATCGTTGTAAGGAACTAAAAGACCCATGAAAAGCATACACAAAACGTAGAATACCAAAATTCTGAACATAACTTTTCTAATAGCACTTCTAAGAGCTCTTGGAGAAGCTTCACCAGCGGTAACAGCAACTAATTCAGTACCTTGGAAAGTGAAAATGGAATTAATAAGACCACTGACAAATGCAGCAACATATTTACCATTATTGTTAACTAAAATACCATCACCCCAAGCATAACCGTTTCTCCAATAACGGAATCCGACAGGACCGGTTTTACCAGCACCACAAACCATGATGAAAGCATAAATGATCCAACCGAAAACGGCGATAATTTTAATCGAAGCAATCCAAAATTCCACTTCCCCATAAAATTTCACAGGGAAAAAATTGAAAATTGTCAAAATAACGAAAAATATAGAAATCCAAGCTGCCAATGGCACGGCATCAGTCCAGAATTGAATAACTTGACCAACAACAGATAATTCTAAACCAAAAGTGACAGCCCAAGAAAACCAATATAACCAACCATTAGCAGCACCACAACTCTTGGAGACCCAACGAGTGACGAATTGAGCAAAAGAACCAGAAATAGGGATATAAGTAGCCATTTCACCAAGAGATTGAGTGACGGAAAAACAAATTGTTGTGACGAATAAAAATGAAATCAATGACATTACTGGACCAGTGGTATGAAGTAATGAACCAGTAGATATAAATAACCCTGTACCTATAGTACCACCAATGGCAATCATAGAAACGTGTCTAGCTTTTAAATCTCTTTTAACTTCACCGAATTCATCATTTATACTTGAAGCTTCTATTATATCTGAATCTTGAACAAAATCAGTTTGATGTTTAGTTTTTTCATTTGATTTACTGATTGATGAAGATATTGGTTGTACCAGTCTTTGATGGGATTCATTTGAACTACCCATTCTATATTTCTCATAATCTTCTGGCATATTGAAGAGATATATGATATATTTAGAGTTTAATTGGAAACTGGAAGAGGAGAAGATTTGATAAAAAAAGGAGGATATAAAGTGAACAAAAAAACCTAAAATTCTAATAGAAACAATAGCAAATATATATATATCTATATATATGAATATAAATATTTGTTGATAATATGAAATAATGGTTTTTAGTTAAATTGATAAAAACTAAATGGAAGTAAAGAAAAAAAAAGAAATAAAAACAACAAAGGCTTAATAAAACAAAGGAAAAATTTAATGTGGAGGAGAAGAAAAGCAAGAAAAATTTTATAATTTTAGTCATTGATTGTGATAATTTATTTGATCAATTGATAAGAGAGATGCAGATCGATTAATTAATTAGGACTATTTTCCCTCAAATTATCTCTTACATTGGTTAGTTTGATTAGAGGAGATGAGCAAGTGGTGTGGCTAGTTTTGAAAAATTTTGCAATTTGGATGAGCTGCAATTATCTGTCCATTATACGTATTAAAGTAAGCTTAAACGAGATATCAATTCGGATCAATTCATCCACTCACGTCCAAGTAACTCAACACTGATTGATAAGATTTCGGGGATTTTTTTTTGGCCAAGAAAAACAAATCAGTAATAATCTCTTGTGGGGCCCAAAAAAGGGGGGATAACAAAGAATGAATTAATTAAGTTTTACTAATCAATAGGGCCAAATCAACTAATCAAATGATTATGTATTATGTGAGATCAATTATTATTTAGGGCGTTTTGACATCATGGTTGGTTAGATGCGATGGCATAATTTATTTGGAACGGCAATTCATCGCGACAATTCATTCGCCTCGAATTTTTTAAACATTTCAAATTGCCTCATCGGAAAAAAAAAGAAACAAACACAACCTAAGAAAAGAAATTACTTTTAATTTACAGAAAAGATGAATAAGAGCTTTTGTGAGATCAATGAATTGAGTTACGGAATATTGAAAAACGCCTTGTCGTAGAGTAATACTAATGATAAATGAAAATTGTTTGGCCATAGACAATTATCACAGTTGTTAATTCAGCATTAGCCACTTTGTAATTGATGATCTATTCCAATATTTGAATATGTTGTAGCCACAATTCGTTACCTTCTTTGTTTATTTACATCATCCATTAATGTTATAGTCCTTGTTCGTAGTATTAAAAGACATGTTCATTGTTTGGGTGCAACTAATTTATCTACCACTATCCAAGATCTTCGATTTAAAAAATTGCTATTGTTATTGATAATTCTTCTTCAATCTAATCCATCTAAGCTTTAAAGTATATTAATTTTTTGAGTAAAATTTGGTGCCAAAATTATTGCAAAATAATCTACAAACAATATTAGGTTACTTTTCTTCAAAAATATACGAGATACGAATTTTTGATGGGTTAAAAGGGGAAAGAGATGTTTTGGGTTGAGAGATGAGTATCAAAATAACCCAACACTTATTCATTCAATCTCCTCCCACATATTTGCTATGATTTAATCAAATTAGTTTATTAATTTCCTTAATAGCAAATTTCTATTGACTAATTAATATTGTTCCAACTAAAACAATAGTTGTTTCACACTATCATTGGCTATAATCCGTACAAAGACACGTCTTACAAGAATTCTTCAAACACGGTCAAAAAATACCAACTTTCTTCTGTTTCTCCCCACTCACACGACCCGACTATTTTTTTGGTGATGGTTTTAGGCGCGACGTTAATCATTTTTACTACTGAGAATGATGTCTCCCACATTCTATTACACCATCTTCATCTTTCATCTTCATCTTTCATCTTTCAATCACTAAATATAACCTTGCGACCTTCACAAATTTTTTTTTTTGACAAGCAATCCAAAATTACAATTTTCATTTCTTCTTCTTTTATATATAAAAGTTTTTCGCCATTAATTTCACCACACATCTCATTAGCAATTGGGCAAAAATAGAAAGTAATTTTAGAACTTATAACCAAAAAACAATTCAAGAACAATATCATTATTACTAAATTTATCACGGAATTTGTTTTGCAAATCAAGTAAGAACAATTTCCATCAATTTACTCATCAGTTTGGTTGTAATAGTAAAAACAGATTATTTTCCTTATCATCACCACCAAGAGTATTCCGTTATTTAAGTCCATTATTTGTTCGTTCATATAGCATAATTCCCATGAGTTCATCAGACGAAGAAGACATTGCCTTGTCTAGACTTGCTAAAAAATCATCCTCCATCACTTCAGCTTCCACTTATGAAGACGATGAAGATGATGATATCCCCTTGGCTAAAAAATCCAGGAAGAAGAGAGTTGAATCTGATTATGAAGAAGACGAAGACGAAGTCCCATTGAAAAAGAGAAAGTTATCCAATGGTAGAGCAAAAAAACAAGTTAAAACCGAAACTAAAGTTAAAAAGGAACCTAAAAGTGCCAATAAATCCAAATCTACATCTAAAAAGGACACAAAAGTTAAGAAAGAGAAAACTACAGTCAAGAAGGAATCTAAAGCCACAAGCACTAAAGTGAAAGAAGAATCCAAAACTCAATCAGATTCACAAGCATCGGTTAAATCTGAAACTCCCGAAGAAGATCAAGGGTACAAATGGTGGGAAGTGAATCAAGAAGAAGAAGGTGATGGTTATATCAAATGGCAAACACTAGAACATAACGGTGTTATGTTTCCACCACCATATGAACCATTACCATCTCATGTCAAATTATATTACAACAATAAACCAGTCAATTTACCTCCGGAAGCAGAAGAAGTTGCTGGATTTTATGGAGCAATGTTAGAAACTGATCATGCTAAAAACCCAGTTTTCCAAAAGAATTTTTTCAATGATTTTTTGGAAGTTTTAAAAGAATGTGGTGGTTGTGGTGTTGAAATTAAAAAATTTGAAAAATTAGATTTTAGTAAAATGCATGCTCATTTTGAAAAATTACGTGAAGAGAAAAAGGCCATGAGTAGAGAAGAAAAGAAAAGAATCAAAGAAGAAAAAGAAAAAGAAGAAGAACCTTATAGGACTTGTTATCTTAATGGTAGAAAAGAATTAGTGGGGAATTTCCGTATTGAACCTCCAGGTTTATTCCGTGGTCGTGGTGCACATCCTAAAACTGGGAAATTGAAACGTCGAGTAGTGCCAGAACAAGTGACTTTGAATTTAGGTAAAGATGCTAAAATACCTGAACCACCAGCAGGTCATCAATGGGGGGAGATTAGACATGATAATGAAGTCACTTGGTTAGCCATGTGGAAAGAAAATATTTCTGATTCGTTGAAATACGTTAGATTTGCTAATAATTCTTCAGTTAAAGGTCAATCTGATTTCAAAAAATTTGAAACGGCGAGAAAATTAAGAGATCACGTTGATTCTATTAGAAAAGATTATACCAAAATGTTAAAATCAGAAAAAATGCAAGATAGACAAATGGCCACGGCTATGTATCTTATTGATGTTTTTGCATTGAGAGCTGGTGGTGAAAAAGGTGAGGACGAAGCCGATACCGTTGGTTGTTGTTCATTAAGATATGAACATGTAACTTTAAAACCACCTAACAAGGTTATTTTCGATTTTTTGGGTAAAGATTCAATTAGATTTTATCAAGAAGTTGAAGTTGATAAACAAGTTTTCAAAAATCTACGAATTTTCAAAAAATCTCCTAAACAACCTGGTGATGATTTATTTGATCGTATAAACCCTTCATTAGTCAATCGACAATTACAAAATTATATGAAAGGTTTAACAGCAAAAGTTTTCCGTACATATAATGCCTCGAAAACCATGCAAGATCAAATTGATATAATTGAAAATGAAGGTACAGTGGCGGAAAAAGTGGCTAAATTCAATGCTGCCAATAGAACGGTGGCTATTTTATGTAATCACCAGCGTACGGTCAGTAAAACCCATGGTGATAGTGTTCAAAGAATTAATGACAAATTGAAAGAATTCATGTGGCAAAAGATTAGATTAAAGAAAATGATCTTACAATTAGAACCCAAATTGAAAAAGAAAGATCCGAAATATTTTGAAGAAATTGATGATTTAATCAAAGAAGATATTGAACATATTCATCATACTATAATTAAAAGACAACGAGAACAAGCTAAAAAAAAATTAGAACGTGATAATGAAAAATTGAAACTTGAAGGTAAACCATTATTAACTGAATCAGATATAAAAGATAAATTAGATAAAATTGATGAATTAGAAAAAGAATATCAAAAAGAATTGAAAACTGGTAAACCAATAGTCACCAAAAATGCTACCGTTGAAAAATTAAAACAACAAATTGAAACTCTTGAAAATAGAATTCTTAATGTTTCAATTCAATTAAAAGATAAAGAAGATAATTCTGAAGTTTCTTTAGGAACTTCAAAAATGAATTATATTGATCCAAGATTAATAGTTATGTTTTCTAAAAAATTTGATGTTCCTATTGAAAAATTATTTACCAAAACTTTAAGAGAAAAGTTCATTTGGGCTATTGAATCAGCTGATGAAAATTGGAGATTCTAAAATTAGGGGTTTGTTTCTTAGCTTATTATTATATACTATATGCTGTAGAGTAAAATTTTGTACCTTGTAATATATATACACTTTATTTCAACATAGAAAAATAAATTGATACTGCAGTGTGAAAAGGAATATGCACACACATGTAAGCTAAAAAAGCAAGTATATTTTAGATAAAGGATTGGTGTTTTGATATTGGAAGGGTGAAAGATGAAGGGGGTATCACACAGACACGTACAATCAAGAAATTGAAATTTTTCCGAATTCCGTTAAATAAAAATTTTTACGCGCCTCAAATTTTCTTCTGTTTTTGTTTTTGCAACTTCTGCAGATAGAGAACAGTTCCCAATAATCTCTATTTGAAAGTTATCACAATCTCAATAGGGTAATCGTGGGACAGTCTAATAACAATACGTATATACTCCCTTTCAGAAGAAAATAAACAGAGAATAGAGTCGTTGGTATTATTCTACTACACACAGATTAAGCTCTCACAATGTAATTAAATTGCTATATTGTGTATGTTGTAGAAGGGTCTATATTTAGAGAAACATTCTTTTGGAAACTTTAGCCCCGACCCTCATTCCCCTATACATATAAACACGTCTTTTTCATAAAAAAAAATTATTTGAATGCATAGGTTTGATGCACAATCCAAATTCTTTAAGAAACATTACTTGAATTAAATTTCATTTGAGATTGAACACATGGTTATTTAGTAACTACATCTCTACGATCTAAAATCATCAAATGATGTTGAATCTATATAATGCATTGAGTTTTCAAACTTCCCGTTTCCTCCTTTTTTTTTTTGAAAAGATCAGATTCAAATTTCGTTCCTTAATTACTTCCTGAATTTCTTTCACTCTTCCACCCTCCCAATTGTTACTTTTCAAAATGATCGCCGCTATACTTTTACTTATAGCGAATCAAGTCACTGGAGTTGAACTTCACCACCATCATAAACATGCCAGTAATATAACCACATTATCAATTACACCCACTTTAGTAGCTCGAGATGCCACAGAAGATGCCATGCCAACATTATCAACTGGTGAACCAACACTTTCCATAACTCATATACCAGTACTGAAAAATCCCTATATATATTCTTCAAATTTACCTTCCAATTTAGTTTTCATAGTCATTGGTGCCATTCTTGGAGCCATTTTATTACTGATTATATTATATCGAATAACCGCTCATTTTAAATACAATCGACAAGCCATGAATGAAAAAGAAACTTATTATACCAACTTAACCGAAATATTGAATCAAAAAGGTGCTCCTTATTCAAGAAATTCATCAATTTTAGATCTCAGTAATAGTAATAACAACACCACTGATTTATCAAGTTCATCAACATCATCTAATCAAGGTCGTTCTTATCGTGATAGTGTTTTAGGAAATAATAAACCAATGTTGACAAATAAACCTTCAAGAAATTCAATGTTCATCAGTCCCACTATGGATCTTAAAACTTTTGAATTGCCATTATATCAGAAACAACATAGTACTTCTCTGACATCATTGATATTGAGATATAATAATGATAGTAGTACGATTGTTTCTACAGCATTTGATGAGAAAAGTAGAATCACCACCACATCAACCACAGTAGATGGCAATGAGTCTTCAATTAATGGGTCTACTTTTAATGGATCATTTTTGGAAAATGGGAAATTGGCTCCACCACCTCCGAAAAGAGTGGTACGTGCACCTAGTTTATATCTTGAAGATTTATTGAATGATAAATCAAAAGATGATAAAGAAGAAGAAGGGGTATAGGGCTAGTCATAATGTTAGATGTAAATACCTTATCACGTTTATCAGCATTTATAGAATTAATAGATATTTCGAAGCATTTCTGGTTCAGCTGTAATAGTTTTGAGCTTATCTTGTTTGATTACGTAACCTGACATTAATTGTTGAGCCGATTCGCACTACCACTATTTAGTCATTGTATCCCTTTTGTCTTTTGTTCTATTCCAGTTGTTCTTTTGTTTTCGTCCCCCCGCCCCGCCTTGTTCCTCCACCATTCTTCACTATTTTGTGTCGACAATTTATGACCATTCAAATTTCATATCAATGTAATTTATTTCGGGGCCAGCAATCTAATTCGTGGAATCTTTATTAAAATTGTTTCGTCATTTTATATTTGACTAATGTTAGCCAATTAAATAGATAAAATCTAGTCACGTTTAATCTTCTTCTATAGTTATTCTCTCTTCTTTACAAGCCTTTAATACATTTCCTCATATCCGATCATCGATTTTCAATTTCACAACTTTCCACAATTTATTTTTTTCTTTTTCCTATTTTTCAATTACATTGGTTTTTTTTTCCTTTCTTTCAATTTTTTTGCTATCTTATAATTATATTTATCTTATTTATTCTTATCTAACCCCTCCTCCTAACATTTCAATTTATATATCCACTTCAATATGATTAGAAATTCAATTAAATCGATTAAACTCAATTCAATTGTTGCTTCAAGAACAACCACCACCACAAGATTGGTTCATTCTTCATCAAGAATTTTAGCTAAAGGTGATTCGTCAACCATTGATTCATATAGATTACCTTCACAAACATCAATTAATGAATGGGAATTCAAATATGATTTCATTCCTAAAACTTCAGAACCAAAAGTTCCTCCATTGACTAAAGAAGCCGTTAAACAAGATATTGCTCATGAAAAAGCCAAATCCGTGGAAAGAGAATTATTTGCTAAAGAAAGTAACTCTTCAATCAAAGTTGAAGCTAATGATGCTAAAGTAGTACATGGAGGTGAAAGTGTTGCTGCTGAACCAGTATTAAAAGAAGATACCGGTAGTGCTCCAATTGATGTTTCTACACCAAAATCAAACATTAATGTTTCTTCTTCTACTACTTCTACTAAACCAAAGAAATCGGCTAATCATGATAAATACGTTCAATCATCAATTAATCCAAATATCAATTCTGGTAATGTGGTTAATTTGAGTGAAGGTGAAGTCGATCATAAGACGGAATCTGTTGATAAACAAAGTCCTGTTGTTGAAGATATTGAACATGATAATTTGACTCATCAAGGTGAAACTAAGAAAGAATCAAGTGGTGCTGGATTAGGAATCTTTGCCTTGTTAGGTTTAGGTGGTGCTGGTTACTATTACTATTCATCTACTTCGAAGAAATAAGTTGAGATTTATAGAGTATAATCATTAATGTGAATCTTGGATAAATAATTCAATAAATAAATAAATATTCTTCTATTTTTGAATATGTATATATATAACTTATACTTTTCATTTTTTGCACTATATATCTGCCATTTCATCGATGGCTTTTCTTTATAATTCATCTACATACAAGATTGTTTTTAAAATCCTTTGGAAAACACTTTCTAATATTGTCTTGAAGCTTCTTGACAAGCTTTCAATTGTTGTAAATAGTAATCACAAATTTGCATGTTACCACCATTATCTTCTAAACATCTAGTAAAATTTCTAGCATCGGCATCACAATGTTTAGCTTGTTCTTGAGTTTGTTGTTGTTGGTAAGCGGCAACTTGTTGTTGTTGAGGAGCAGCTTCAACTGGAGCAGATGAAGAAGAACCACCAAACATACCAGTAATACCAGCACCCAAAGTATGACCAATAGTAGAACCAACAGCTACACCAGCAGCGGTAGAAGCCATTTGTCCAAACAAACCTGGTTGGCTAGATTGAGTTTGTACTGGTTGAGCTGGATGGGCAGATGGGTAAGATTGTGGTGGAGCATGGTGAGCTGGAGCAGCAGCAGTATGAGCTGATCTAGTTTGTTGTCTTGGAGCTGGAGCTGATCTTCTTTGTCTAGGCATGTTTAATTATTGTTGTATTCTATAAAGTTGATTAACAAATGGGATTATAACTAAGATGTGAAAACGTTTACAGATCTACTACTTATATATAGTAAGTACTGAGGGAGAAAAAAAAAAATTCGAAAAATTCTCACTTAGTGGCAAACGTGTTAGCGGTATATGCAGGATATCCCGGGTATTAGAACCCTCCAGTAGCTCGTTATAACCAAGCCATACCCTGAATGTAACTGTACTAGAAGAGTAAAAAAGTATTTGAATGACTGTAATGATATGCTAGTCTAGTCAAATCAACACTTTGAAGAGTCAATGTTCGGTAGAACCAGGTTATTGAAGAACGGAAGAGAAACGGTTATTACTCTTTCGGGCGAAAATCGAGTTCCGTGTATGACCATTGTTGAGACTTATTTTTTTTTTCTTTCTAGTATGTTCCAAAGAAAGCACAGGATAAAACCTAGGGTTTAGGTTGGCCCAATGTAAATCTTGGTAATAGGTTGTAACTGACAAGCTCCCAATTGTGATTTAGTAAATCATGTTTGTAAAGTGTTGCAAAATAATTCAAAATACCAAAAATGTTAAAGATATTTTGAGTGTGCATAAAAACTGACCAATAGAATTTCTTAAATTGGTAATCGCATTTTTGAATACTGATATCAATGCAGCACATATAATGTAACGCCCTATTTTTACAATTGAGTTGGATTCCTCAACCATGAGAGGGCATAAGAGACATTTTTGGAATGAGAGTAGCTATGCATGTAGTTGAAGAGTTGATCTATTTTGTAAACATAATTTTGAGCTACAAATAACATTTCTCCAGTTACCCCATATTTCAAAACCGCCATTGACAAATTCAACACCAAGAAGTATAGTCAATTCCCTTTTCAATTCTACTATTTATGAAAGTAACGAATTGAGAGTTTAACAGCAATGGCAAGTAATATATTGTAGTTGCTAATACCCGTTAATGCTACCAATACAAACACACCCTCCTTAGGTACGAAATCCGCTACACAAAAATCCTGTAGAGTGAAATAAAATAAAACAATCAATCAATTTCGTACATTAATTTGCTTATTTTGAGATTTCTTGCTGTCTTCATTGCTCTAACTTCCTCCCCTCTCAGTCTAGTTGGCTCTCTTACCTATAAAAGCTCAACAATTTATAATTCAATTTTGAAATATGAAACTAGACCAAAACTGAATAAGCCAAAAGTACTAAAAAAAATACCGCAAGAGAATTTTATTCACTCAATTGAACAATTATACTGAATTTCATTCTTTAACTCTAAACATGTACTTCTTCACTGTCAAATGAGAGATTTTCTACCGTTGTAAACAACTCAAAAACACTTACTTTCTTAAGCTTATTATTCAAGTATCGGTTTCATTCTCAACAGATTAATCAAGTTTTTGCTTTTTTGTTTTAAATTTGTGTTGTGGCCACCTCAATTTGTCGCACTACTTTGTTTTTTTTTTCTAGGCGTCGTCTTCTTTATCAACAACTGATTCAAACACTTTATTCAACTATCTTTTTTTTTGGTCTTTCTTTTGATATAAGAAAGTTAAGTTTTAAGAATTGAAAAAACTCAAATCTCAATTGAATTACTGATTACCTATCATTATATTTTACTTATTTAAATTTTTTTTAAAAATATGGACATTGAAGAGCGTTTAGAAAAAGCAGAACAATCTGATTCTCCATCTTTGGTTGGATCTTCCATTAGATCAGCCGACGATTCCACTCACAAGAATTATATTCACCCAGAAAAATACAAATCTTCCAAAGATATCAATAAATTGAAAAGATATTCGAAATTGAATTCAGCAATTACCGCATCTTTGGACGATTTGATCAATGAAGGGGCTTTGTTAGGATCAGAAGCTGATTTTGACAAGTTTTTAGACCAGGATGGTAGTGTCAAGACTGATGCTCAATATACACCCGAAAAAAAGGTTGCTCTGGAAGAAACCGATGATGTTACAAGCACTAAAGGTGATGAAGTTGAAGTTTTAAAAACCCAGCCAGAGGACAAGAAAGCACAAGTTGCAGAATCTTCCCCTCAGAAATCTCCTTCTGATGAAAAATCTTCTGAAACTGAATCTTCGGTAATTGAATCAGAACCTGAAATTAGTAGTACTGAAGATACTGCTACTGATAATGTTGTCGGTAAAACTGCTGCCTCTTCCTTCTACAAACAAGAAGATTATTCAACTCCCAACTTATCTGAATTTCAATTAGAACACGATATTAAAGATCACAAAGAATTGATAGACCACGTCCAATCTTATGACTTGCAAAAATTACCAAATTCCAATTCTAGTTTCAATTCCAAATTTAGAAAAGATGAAGAAGTGGTCTCTGCTACATCATCACAGCCTACTTTGCTTTCCCCTGCTCAGCAACAAAGATTAGAAGGTGGATTACATACTCCTTATTTTCATACTGAAAGACCAAGATCCAGATCAAGGTCAGCTAATCCAGCATCTACAACCAGAGAAAGATCTTCTTCAAGAAATTCAACTGGTTCAAGGAAACCTCATTTGGCTCGTGGTGACTCTTACAAGAGTACTCATGAAGAAGAACCTTCTAAATATGAATTACCAGCCGATTTAGCTCAGGAAGTTGATGAAGCCAAAGAAGAAGAAGAACCTGATGAAAGACGTTCAAGACAATCGAAACCAACTATGGGTGAATCTATTGCTGCTGCTGAAGCCAAAGCCGAGGCATTAGGTAAAGCTGCTGATCCAGCATTTGAAGCTGATACCCCATTAACTAGAGATCCTTCATTAGTTACTACTGGAGATTATACCAATTTTGAAGTTGACACACCAAAGAAGGAAATCCCCTTGTCAGAAAATTTCTATACTGCTCGTTCTGCTTCTGCTACCAATTATCTTCGTTCAATTTCTCGTTCTCGTTCTGCAGCAAGAAATGCAAGTTCAGTAGTTGGAAAAGATGAGAAGAATGATTCAAGTACTGATGCATTGGTTAGAGAAGGCGCTTTGATCAGTGATGATCCATATTCTACTATTGAACAATTGGATACCATGGTAGAAGAGGTTTTACACATTGGAGACAATACATTAACTCTGGATACAAAATCAAGTGACACGAAAGACAGTGGGAAGGAAAAATCTGTCGCAGAACCTAAAAGTGTTGACAAATCGAAGGAATTAGAAACGAAGACCTCAGAGAAGAGTGAAGAGAGTAAAGAATCGGGTGTTGAAAAACTAAAAGAGGTCGATGAAGAAAAAGAACCCTCAGTAGAGGAATCTAAGAACGTTGGTGACAACGATGAAATAGATTTGAAAGAATCAAAAGAAACTAAGGTCGAAAAAGCTTCCGATAAACCAATTACTCATGAGGAACTTATTGATGAAGATATCGAAAAAGCAAAACATCAAAGTAATGAAAAAGATGATGCCAATACTGATGTTCTAGCTGAAGAAGGTGCTTTGGTCAATGAAGACGATTATGATTTAGTTGATAAAAAAGAATTGGAAAAAGAAGGTATTACAACTGAAGAGGAGGCACCTTTGAATATCAAGGAAAAAAAATCCGAGAAAACTGTTCAAGAAGATGTTCTTGAAAGTAGTGTAAAAAAAGATGATGAAAAGCCAATTTTAGATGTTGAATCAAAAGAAGCTAAGAAAGTTGCGGATGTTGAGGAAAAAGTTGCCAGTGAACAACCACCTCTGGATATTGTGGAAAAGTCATCAAAGGAAACCGACAAGGAAGAAACAGATGAAACAACTAAAGAAGAATTACCAGTTGACACTAAAGTAGAGGATTCAGAGAAAGATACTACCACTTTGAAATCAGAAGTAGAGGAATTGGAAAAATCTGAAGTGCAACCTTTAGATATTAAAAAGAAAGAAGTTGTCGAAACCAAAGATGACGTCGCCACAGAAAAATCTAAAGATGTTGAACCGGCTGTTTCTTCAACTACCAAAGAAACAACAAAACCTGAAGTTTTGGAAACTGAAAAACCGAAGCCCGCAGTTGCTGATGATGATGATTTGGATGATTTGGATATTTCGCCAGAAGAAATCCGTAAACATCTTGAATCACAACCAGTTTATATTTTCACTTCATTAGCCGGTGGTATGCAAGTCATACTTAGATCAAATAATTTGGCAGCTATTTTACAAGGTAATGGTATCAAATTTGAGTATCGTGATTTGGGAACTGATGAAGAAGCTAAAAAGATTTGGAAGAGACAAGCTAATGGTAAGACTTTACCAGGTGTTGTTAGAGGAGATGATTATATTGGTAATTGGCAAGAAATCGAGGATGCTAATGAAGAATACAGATTAAGAGAGTTGTTATATGAAACTTTATAGTTTGAATACATGTTTGGTTTTATAAGTTTTGAATCAGCCAATTGTGTTTGGTTTGGGATTTGGTTCCCCTTAAAAATGTTCCTAGAAGAATTGTTTATTGTAATTTTTATTTTTATAAAGAAATAATTAAGCTAATTCCCACATGAGCCCCAGTATATTGTTTTTATAACTAAGCCATCTCAAAGATCCGAACTATCAAACACTCTGCTAACAAAGTTTGGCTGTTACTTTTAGTAATTGCAAGAAAAATCGAAGAATAAGCGAATCGTATATTTTTTTCTGGTATAATCATCATCATCATAATCCCCAAACTCTTAAATTTGAAAATTTATAGTCCAACTCTCCTGCACTTTAGGGCGGCGCATAGGGGGAAATTAATATTTCACACACCATTGGTGACAATTTCTGTACCAATATTAATTTACGTTTGCCCTTTTTCATATTGCTAAAAACTTTCTCCACACACACACAGACAACCCATATCATATATAACAATCAAATGTCAATACTTCGGAGAGAAGGAGCATTAAGGGTTAGTCGATATACATTAAAGAATGTACCTCTTGCGATTGTCACCCCAATCAACCAACAACTGATGGTGATGGTGATGAGACGGGATTTGGATGCAACCCACCAATCAAGTTTGATAATCAACCCACAGATACCACGGCTACTTTCGAATCCACAATATATAAATTTCAGTCAATATCGTATATTAAGAAACGAGCATAAAGAGATTGATAAAAAGGAACTTGAACGTAAAATTAATGTCAATAAAGTGGTTGATCAATTAAGAGAATATGTACCTGATATATTAGAAACATCATTACCCAAATCAATTATTTCTAAAGATATATATTTAAGAATATGTCCTTCTCAATTTGATGAAAATTATTTACCCAAATTGAATGGACTCGTCACATATTATACTACTTGTAAAGCCATCCAATTATTTTTAACTTCAGTAATGTTGAGTCCAAAAGTTAAATTACATATACAATCAATCCGAGTTTCACATGGACCAGATCCACAATGTATGTTTAATGATACCACAAAAATATTCTTACGATGGTCTACATGTCCGGATGGATGTTCTCATTTGGATGCCCAAGGTACATCACAAGCACATTTGGGTACTCATAAATGGTCAGAAGAAGATACTAAAAAAATATTTGATAATCATAAAAGTTTATCTACTTTGGTATCAAAACTACCTGGAACAATAATGGGATTAACAAAAGAACCGAAAAAATTGGAAAGAGTGATTTCAGGATTGTTTATATTTGAATTAAATGAAGATAATTCAAAAATATTGGTTCATACTATTGAAAATATGGAAATTATTGAACGATTTGAACCTGAAACACAACCAAATGTCAATGCTTTAAGAGTTTGTTGAAAAGAAAGAACAAGATAATAGTTTATTAATTACTCCTCCTTTTAGAATGTTTATTAAATGAACTCCTATATTAAATCACGTATATATTTTGGAATACTATCAATTATCCCAATAGTATTACCAGCTCCACCACTGTCATCAGTTTTTTCCTTGTGTATAGCTTGCAATTGATACGTTAAAAATTGCAATTTTTCTAATGAAGTTAATTTTCTACCTAATTTAGAATGGATTAAATTCCAAAATACATTATCTTGAACTTCAACTTGAGGTTTTTGTTGTAGATCCGTTAATTGAAGTGTCAATAAAAGTTGAGTTTCAGCTATTGAATTTGATTTTCGTAAAAGACCATACAATCTGATTTGCATAAACAAAATAATCGTCACAATTGTAAATAGAATGAAAAAAGCTGTCGTGATATTTTGTTGTAAATAAGATGACACATCAACTGTTGATGCTTTGATTTCAGCTTTAGGTTCATTTTTAACTTCTGGTTCCACTTTTTTAACCTTCTTTTTGGCAGGTTGTTTGATGGCTGGTGGTCCATCTATGAAATACGTTTGTTTAACAATCTCCTCTTTCAATTCTTTGATCAACTCTTTTGTCGTAGCAGTCAGTCCTGATAAAGACAGTTTTTCAATAACTGATTTCATCCACGATCTTCCTGTCCATTCCACATGATGATAAATTAGCAAGTTCGTGTGATTCTCGTTGGCCCATGAAAAAATATATCTTGTTTTAACACTAAATACACCACCCAGAGGTACATCTGGTGTCACTGTTGTTGAAACCACAACTATATAATCGGCAAAATTCAAATGTTCAATGGTTTCAGTGACTTCACATTTAGTCGATTTTGGACCGATTGAATATCCCAATGCACGACGATAAATATATTTACGTTCAAGAACAGCCGGGTCTTCTTCTGATGGACGGAAATCACTAATCTCTGATATTTCTGACCCATCATGGGTTTCAAGGAAATTGGTTTGGAACTTGGTATATGGCCCAAACAATATGGCAAATACAATACCCATGGGGGCATCAATAACTTCATCAACTAATTCTATTTCTGCTTCTAACTTTTCATAATTTGCCGTAGTTGGAGCATGTGCATCTGGACCGTTGTTAGTATAGGGTGATTCTGATTTGAGTTTGATTAATTTGGTACTTAGCACTTCTTCAATGTCAAGTTCACTTTCTTCTTCTTCTTCGTCCTCACCGCTGTTATCTAATGATTGCACATCATTATCCTCTTCATCGTCTCCATCAAGTGATAATATATATGATTCAATATTTTTATTGGGAGAATCAATAGCATTATTTTCCAATTCATCTTCACTGGTAAGTGTCAGATCATTGTTTGATTTCCCAGTTTTGCCTTTCCATAAAGTCAGCATTAGTTCATAGGTTTGATCTCGCGAAAGGAAACTTGCAAATGTATGAAGGGTGCCATCAACAGTTTCAATACTAATTGCATTGGGGAACAATCCTGCAGTTGATCTTTTCTCAATCTTAACCACTTCTTCTAACTGAATAACTAGATTCGTGACCCAACCTAATAAATTAGAATTAAAACATATATAACTCTCACTCAAATATATTCTCCCCTGTAACAAAATTTCTCTGCTCAATGCACATGCAAAATCATCAACTAATCTATCTGTCAAGTCTAACGAATGGAAATTATTATGGAAATCAATGTTTCTTTTAATCGTTGCATATCGAAATTTTGAAGTTTTATAAAATTCGTCAACATACAATTTAGGGTCATATCTAGAAGCTGGAGGTGACATTGGTGATTTATCTAACATCGAATCAAATGTTCCTTCACTAACAGTTCTCTTTGATTTACGGTACGATATGAATTTAGGTGAAGGCAATAAATTGGTGCCATTGGTGGATTGTTGTGATAATGGCGAGTTTGAAATATTTCTTGTAGACCCATATTCTTCTAAATCTTTCATGAATTTTGGTTTATCATCAGTTTGAGAAGCTTCATTGAGGGCATTGCCCTTGGAATCTTTTGAGATCACTGAATTAGCATCTTCTTTCGTAGTCAATGGATCTAAAGGAATAGATTTCTGTATTGTGGATGGAAACGGTAGGGATGACTTACTGGATGTGGTTGTTGTATCTATCAGTAGTTTCATTTGCAGATTAGTCAGACTAGTATCACCATTTTGCGATGACCGGAAAGTTGAATTTGAAGGCTGTGTGGTAGATCTTTTCGATTGCGATTGTTGCAGTATTGGCAAGGATTCGGTTGAAGGTGGGAACGAATAAGACCAAGCATCTTCTTCATCATCGTCAAGTGGTGTCAAATCAGGCATATTCAATCAATTGTCAAGTGGAAGAGGTTTTATATCAATGATTCTTAAAAAAAATATAAAGGAAATACTCAATTTATATGTGTTAATCATAAGAGACGAAGAAATCCAAAAAGAAAAGAAAGCCATGGTTCGGAAAAATCACAAAAATTTCTTCTCGTATCACAAATTTCTTCTCACAACCAAAATTATAATAATAATTAAATCTTGTTGCGCTCGGGTACTAAGCAAAAAGAATTGAGTGTTGACTAAAATCATTAGAAGTTATTGTAACAATAATACATAGCTCACAACCGTCGTATAGTCTACCAACAATTTATTGAACATTTACAATCAAACTACTAAAATGCTAAACGACAGTCCAAAAAAAATTCAACAACGACTACAACAAAGCAGAACTTACATTCTTGCTGGCTTTATGATTGACTTTACAACTTAAAATCGTCTGACTTCTAAATTTTGAGCAATAGTTAGCTAAATCTAAGCACTCTAAAAATTGTCTGTATATACCGTTATATGCTAGTAATCCTACCACCCCAAATCAACAAATCAAACTCATATCAACATTCATCTTATCATATCTTGAAAATTGTTGATAAATCAAATCAAATTCCCCGCATTTTTTTTTCTCTCTACAAATTGCCAGTTGGGGCGGATGCGATCGTATATTACTTTATCAGTACCACCTTATAAGAATATTCACACAAGTAGTACAACTTCATATAGAACAAGTCTTATACTATGATCAACATCTATTTAGCAAAGTGATTATATTCCGATCACTTTTCTATGCAAATAAAAGAAAAAATGCAAAACTTCCTCAAACAAGCCATAGCATCAAACTTATAATCGTTTAGAGTCCCATATATAAACCATTTCATCCCATCCTGTAGTTGCTACCCAGCCAGGTTCTCCCCATAAACTGTAATCACTGCCTATAACAAACTCTTTATGTCTTCCAAACACTCCTTTCAATCCACCTACTCGTGAATTCAAGAATCTTGCTCTTTCGTCCAGTTCATCATTCCATATTCTGGCTGTCATATCATAGGAAGTAGACATTAATTCTTTTGGATTGTGAGGTGACCATTGTACTCGCCTAACAGCAAATTCATGACCAATTAATTCGTTTAATGGAGTTGGACCACGTATATGTCCACTTGCCATTGGTGATTGGGCTATAGGTTGGTCGATTTTTGTAATTGATCGTAAATCCCATATTCTCACTGATTTATCAGTTCCTCCCGAAGCAATCACAGTAGACTTGTATTTATTCCAATCTACTGACAAAGCTTCTAATCCACCATGAGCAGTGAATTTCAATTGCAACGGATTCGGACTACGAACATCCCAGACTTGTACTTGTGACCCACCATTACAACTAACCACCATGGAAGGAGAATGTGGAGAAAATTGGGCTGAGTATATGCAATTGGCAGTATTCACTTGCTGCTGTTGTTGTTGTTGTTGTGGTTGATGTGCTGGTTGATGCGATAACGGAACTGATGCTGAACCTGCATTTGGTGCAACTCGTGTTGAGTAATCCATAACATTTGAATTTAATGTCAATAATGATTGTGGTCTATTAGGTGACCATAATTTGATATTTCCATCCCAACTCCCACTCACGAAATTTGTCTTATCTACAAGATTCCAATTGACACAAAAAACCTCTCTTGAATGTTCTTTCCAGTTCATTACTGGGAAATTAGGTACAGTCAAATCAAACAATTTTAAAGTCCCATCTCCTGAAGCCACTACGGCTTGATTTTCATGAATCTCGCTCCATGCGATATCGAATAAACCATCTTGCGTCTCCCATGATATTTGATCGGATACAGTTCCATTGGGTTCTATATTTAATATAAATAACCTCCCATTACCTACCAATCCATAGTTTGCTGCTGTTGCCACCGCTAGCTTGTTATCGTAGAATGGCGAATATTGGATTCCATAACCATTATATCCTTTAGTTCTAAATGAAAGCATAACTAAGTACAGTGTTTTTGATAATTGAATATATATATGCTTCTTAGTGTGAGGTTAATTTTTTTTCTATTATATCGGCGTATTAAGGGCTAATGGGGGTGGGTTATGGGGAAAAAATTTCACTATTAACACTACTATACTAATTGTTCGTTTAATGGTGGTACTTTTTCTTTCTACCTCGGGGAAGGCAAAAGCAAAGGCAAAAAAAATAGAACAAAAAAAATAAAGTCGTGCTAATCAACCATAATTGGGCGATATTCAGGATTTGATCTTTTCACGTGTTGACAATTGCAATTGCAGTTATTCGAGGAATTATTGTAACTTCAGGAATAATGTAAATGTTGCAAAAGAAATGACTACTATAATGACATGATAACTAATCTATGACTAACCAGCAAGTTTTAACACGCTAATTGCTGGAGCGACGCCGGTAGGAGTTTTAATAAATTACTCATGAAAAGCACAATCCTAAAAAAGAAAAGGGCTGTAACGGAGAACCAAAAAGACAAATTCTACCACAACCAAAGGAATGAACACTAAATATTATTTGGTAGTTTTGCCTTTCACGTTTGGAAACTTCCCCTTTGTGATGCCTCTTAGCAGTTTCCATGATATTTGAATATCTCCCTTTTCCGCTGATCCATTTTTACATAGAAGAAAAACGTAAATCTGCGCTATTCCGCTACAGGGCCTGCATCGCGCAACGCTTATGTACAGGATTTTATGAATCATTGAATGAAAAATTTTCAATTCGACACCACCTCAGTTGAGCGGGACAGCAAAGATCCTTTCGTGATTTTTTTTCGACATATAAACCCCCCCTGATATTCCTCCCTCTTTCAAATTTTTTCATATCTTTTTCTCTTTTTTTTCTTTTTTTCTTTATCAACAATAAGAAAGAATTACTCAATTCCGTAATATTTATTCTACATTAACAATGTCTTTCAGAACTACTTCCATGAGAATGGCTAGATTAGCCACTGCCAAAGCTACTTTGTCCAAGAGAACCTTCTCCTTATTGGCCAATGCTACCACCAGATATACTGCTGCTTCATCTGCTGCTAAAGCTATGACTCCAATCACCTCAATCCGTGGTGTTAAAACCATCAACTTTGGTGGTACCGAAGAAGTTGTCCACGAAAGAGCTGATTGGCCAAAGGAAAGATTATTAGACTATTTCAAAAACGACACCTTTGCTTTAATTGGTTACGGTTCCCAAGGTTACGGTCAAGGTTTAAACTTGAGAGATAACGGTTTAAACGTTATTATTGGTGTTAGAAAAGGTTCTTCTTGGGAAGCTGCCGTTGAAGATGGTTGGGTTCCAGGTGAAAACTTGTTTGAAGTTGACGAAGCTATTTCTAGAGGTACCATCATTATGGACTTGTTATCAGATGCTGCTCAATCTGAAACCTGGTCTCACATTAAACCACAATTGACTGAAGGCAAAACCTTGTACTTCTCCCACGGTTTCTCCCCAGTTTTCAAAGACTTGACTCACGTTGAACCACCATCAAACATTGATGTCATCTTGGCTGCTCCAAAAGGTTCTGGTAGAACTGTCAGATCTTTATTTAAAGAAGGTAGAGGTATCAACTCCTCATACGCTGTCTGGAACGATGTTACCGGTAAAGCTGAAGAAAAAGCTATTGCCATGGCCATTGCTATTGGTTCTGGTTATGTTTACAAGACCACTTTCGAAAGAGAAGTCAACTCCGATTTATATGGTGAACGTGGTTGTCTTATGGGTGGTATCCACGGTATGTTCTTGGCTCAATACGAAGTCTTGAGAGAAAACGGTCACACTCCATCTGAAGCTTTCAATGAAACCGTTGAAGAAGCTACTCAATCCTTGTACCCATTGATTGGTAAATACGGTATGGACTACATGTACGATGCTTGTTCCACTACTGCCAGAAGAGGTGCTTTGGACTGGTACCCAAGATTCAAAGATGCTTTGAAACCAGTTTTCGAAGAATTGTACGAATCTGTTAAGAACGGTTCTGAAACCAAGAGATCTTTGGAATTCAACTCTAGATCTGATTACAAAGAAAGATTAGAAGAAGAATTACAAACTATCAGAAATATGGAAATCTGGAGAGTTGGTAAAGAAGTTAGAAAATTGCGTCCAGAAAACCAATAGGTTAACTTGATGGAATTATAAAACTTTTTCAAGATTTTCTTTCAATCAAAATATAAAAAATTATGAACAAATGGTCACGAATGACTTGATTTCAATTCTTATTTTCAAATTTTTTTGCACCTTACCAATTTTTGCACTAATTGAATAGTGTAATTTGTACAGTATATATATATAAATATGGTCAAGAACGACTTAATGGATAATTAATTAAAAAAAAAAATTAAAGTACTTGTAGAAATACGTTCCAGTTATAGTGAACTTTGCTAATATTGATACATAATTGTACACTTCTTTTGACTACTCTTCTATGTCTAGCTTTCTAGCAACTGTTCAATCCTTGGTGTTATTGCCACGGGTCTAGTAAACGTACTATACCTTTCCACCACTCTGCCATTTTTATCTATCAAGAACTTTTCAAAATTCCATCTCACTCTATTAGTACCCCATAACCCTTCTTTTTGTGCTTTTAGAAATTTATAAACTGGATCTGCTTGTTCACCATTAACATTGATTTTATCTAGTATTTGGAATGATACATCATATTTCTTTTTACATTTCGTTACTATTTGATCATTAGTGCCTGGTTCTTGCCATAGAAATTGATTACAGGGGATACCCAATAACACAAAGTCATCATTAGCAAATCGTTTATTCAATTGTTCTAGACCATTGTATTGGAAAGAAAACCCACATCTGGAGGCAACATTAACAATTAAAACCACTTTACCTCGTAGATTTTTGAAGGGGAATGGTGATTTCTGGTTATCTAAGGGAGTTAGATCATAAAACTTCAGTCGTGCAAGATAAAGTAGTTGGGTTATTGGTGATACTGAGAGTGTCGAATCATCAGTAATGTCAAGACTCTCTTTTTTAGTAGTTTCATCATCTTCATCAGGTTTGCCAGTGTCTATTGGTTTATAAATTTGGTGAAATTTGTTTTGGATTTCCAGAAATGTATCTTCCATGGTTTCCCATGCCAGCTCGACGTTGCTTTTCACCATATTTAGAGCCTAGAAAGGGGTATTTTGGACATATAAATAAACAGATGGAAAGAAAAAATTATTCTTTCGATAAAAAAAATTCCTACAAAACAAGAGATATTATCAACTTTATAAAATAATTGAATCTACTACTTTTAAATGGGATTGGCGGGTTAACCAATTAATTATAAAACAAAGAAGAGTGAATAGTACAATTGGTTTCATAATAAATATTCATTTGTGCAGATGTGCTAATTTATAATTTATTGATTGTTGTTTTTTTCTTTTTGTTTTGCCCAACAATTCTTTCCTTTGTGGTGCAGTGGGACGGGTCAGGGTTTCAAGTTTCAACAAGAAATTACATCGGGTTTGTCACATATAAGTACGCGTAATCTAATTTAATATATTTTATTTGGCTATATGTAATCGTGATGACTTGCTAATTAGTTTTGAGTCAAGAACTTCTCATCAATTTCGGATGCCTGAAGAATGATTGGCAAATTAATCTTGATTATAATTGGCCAAGATAATAAATTTTATATCAAGAAATTCGCTATTTCAACTTTGTCGGTATTAGACAATAATAATTTTAAAAGAAAAATGCCTTTGTTAACGAAAGGGAAAGATTATAGTTGTTAAGATGGTAAATGATCAGCAATGTACCTCAGCACCCCTGGTTTATAAAAACTCTAAGCAATAACAAGCCAAACTAGCAATCCAGTATTTTATATGCAAAGAATAATAATTGTTGCTATGCTTGCTCTAGTAGACCGCTGCGTAATTGTTGGACATGGATCAATCACAGTAAGGTTGTTTCTATTCGCTTATCAATATCAAAATAAACCGATTTCTTGTCTTTTAATTCACATCTACCGAGGGTTTGTCAGGCTTAATCTAAAATTTAGATGGATATTACCACCTGTCCTTTCCTTTTGTAGCAATAATAATTTTTTTTAGTTGGCTAATTGTTTCTTATCATATGACATTTACTAGCCAATACCCGTAGAAGCTCCTATTCTATAAAGATCGACAATTTTTTCTTTCCATTTTGGTCTTCGTTTGTTGCTTATCTTGTTCTTCTTGCCTACTGAGAGCTTATGTGTGATTAGTCAACACTCGCATTACCGCAGTTATGAAATGTGGCGCTCATGGACGTTTTAATACTCACAATCTATTGCTGTCTTCCTTCCCTTACTTTTGTTTTGTTTCAGGAAAGATAAGTGCAAGGCTTAGAAATACTCGGTCGCACCGTTATCGGCTAATTCCCAACAGTCCATCAATCAATGATATAAATTGACACAATAGAATCGAGGGTTACAAGATCTCTTGTAAAACTCTTCTTGAAAAGATGTATGACGTCAAAGCTATACTCTCGATATTTAGTGATATCAAACTACAACTACACTTGAGCACTCAAAATAATCTCATTAAGTTTATTAAAGAAAATACATATACAAACAGCATGTACATATAAATATGGAATTAAAATTTGTCAATACCTATGATGGGAAAATAAATTATTTCTTCAACAATTCTTCAATCTTGGTACCGATACTTTCTGGACTAGTCAATGAACTGAATCTTTCAATAACTTTACCATTTTGGTCAATCAAGAATTTTTCAAAATTCCATTTAATTCTGGTCAATCCCAAAACACCACTCTTTTGTGATTTCAAATATTTATAAACTGGATCGGTATTGTCACCATTGACTTCAATTTTATCCAAGACTGGGAATGTAACACCGTAGTTCAATGAACAGAATGATCCAATTTCTTCGTTACTACCTGGTTCTTGGTGGCCAAATTGATTACATGGGAAACCCAAGATTTGTACTGGTTGATCAGCAAATTTCTTATTCAATTCTTCTAAACCCTTGTATTGAGGAGTGAATCCACATTTGGAAGCAACATTGACGATGAGAACAACTTTTCCTTTCAATTGTTCAAATGGGTATGGTTCACCTTTGGCATCTTTTGGAGCTAATTCGTAAAATTGAGACATTTTATGTAGATATGTGATAATTGAATACTTTGTAATGAAGTAATAATACAAAGAAAGAGAAGGAAGGCAAAAAGAGAAAAAGAAAAACAATTCAAGGGATGGGATTAAGTTTTCTTTATATAATAATATTGAGAATGTTATGCATTCTGGGGCATGAGAGAGGGAGAGAGAAAAAAAACGATCAGTCGTTATTTTTTTTGTTTACTTGCTAATCAGAGTGTGATGATTACAAATTAGGAAAGTTTCCGTTGTAATGACACACGGCAAGGTTAAACTTTTTACTTTGGAAAAAAGCCAAAAATCAATAAACCACAATCTATCTGACAAATACAAAAATAAGACCACCGTTAGGATAATTAATAATTAATAACAGTAGTCTAGCCTCATGTAGTTCGGATTTAACGTTAGAATAGAATCTGTGTATGCTCTGCAATAATTAAGTCCGGATGTTCGATGGAGTGGTGGCGCACGCGGAAATATAAATTTATCCGAACTTGAGATGCCGTCCTATATTCTCTTTGAAATGTAGTTGACATTGAAATTCGAATAGTATGGGTTTTGTACTACTAGACTAAAAACTGACAGTAGCTAGATTGATCTGCTTATTAAGCTAGACCCAGATTCTAGGCAGGTTTGTAAGTAAATAATGGTCTAGATTAGAATTTCTTATCGATTTGTTTGGGGTAATCTATTCAAGTTTTTAGTTGGTAATACTTTTCTATTTTTGACTATAATTGGTGAAATTGCGTATCAAAATTTTGTATCTGTTTATCAAAGATCTCCGTAGAACTTGTTTCCCTGCATTAATGGTGTGGCCCCTCCAATGAAATTTCACAATGTAAGATGGGAACATTTCACTTTCAAACAATCTCAATTTGTTCTTTGCATGATCATCCGGTTTGAATGCTGCTACTAATATCAATTTCAATCACCAAAAAGGTTTTACTAACTGAATTCAAAAGCGATATTATACATTGAGAGTTGTATTTGAAGTTTATGTATTGTAGTTGATAAAGTTTCACATTAGATAACCCCTTTTAAAAAGACTAAGAGTTGCCAACACTCACTGTTGAAAGCATAATTTTATTTCCTGAGCATTGTATTGCTGTCCTTTATCAATGTTTTCTGTGATTTTATAAATCGTGTAATTTTTGTTGTAAAGGGACTTCCAGATTGGGTTAAATTAATAGTTGTGATGGTGAATACTTGGAAAATACACGTATCTCTACAACTCATGCATATAAGATTTCACTCAATTATTGTTCAGTCTATCGTTTTACAGGAGCTATGCCAAAACTATTTTTTAAGTATTGCTTAAACACAAAAATTAAGGCACCTAAACAAACTAAAGACAATGGATATTAATAGATTAATCTACAATTAACAATAGGTGCAAATTTACTATTGTAAGTGAATAAATTTTCTTGTAACAAACATCAACTAATCATATTGTAATGTTCTAAACACCTATTAAAATTTATAAAAACAAAGAAAACAGAACTAAAAAAAAAGACAAAACTAAACACCTTTATTATCATCTGAAATTGATTAGATTGATATTCTAAAATCCAATCACATGTGTGTGGGGCGATACACACGTTACTAAGCCTGATGTTTTAACATTTCTTCAATTCGTAATCCAATAGTTTCAGGTTTAGTAAAACTACTAAATCTTGCCACAACATTACCATCTTGATCAATTAAGAATTTTTCAAAATTCCACATTATTCTATGTAATCCTAGTAGTCCGGGCTTTTGGGACTTCAAAAATTTATAAACTGGTTCAGCATTTTTACCATTAGTTTCAACTTTACTTAATACGGGGAAAGTCACACCAAAGTATTCACGACAATACTTTTCAATTTCTTCATTAGTTCCAGGTTCTTGATGACCAAATTGATTGCAAGGAAATCCTAATATTTCCACTGGCTGATCAGCAAATTTTTGTTTCAAATCTTGTAAACCTTTGTATTGTGGAGTGAATCCACATTTGGAAGCAACATTGACAATAAGAACAACTTTACCTTGAAGTTTTTTGAATGAGTAAGGAGTTCCCTTGATATCATTTGGAGCAAATTCATAAAAATCCGACATAGCTATAAGTATTGAGGGAGGAAATAGAAACTCGGTAGGTTAAATGAAATGAAAATAACTAATAATAGAAAAAGATGGGTTTGAAGAATTTGAAAATGATAGGAAAATATTAAAAAAAAGAGAAGCCACTACAAGCAATGTTGGTGGAAATTTCGATTGATTTATATATTACAGTCAAGATTTCTTTTCTTGTTACAAAGAATAAAAGGATCGCATACCGAGAATGTATTTATGCGTGCACTAGAAATAGTAGTAGACGATATACAAGAAGGATCTTTAATTTGGTTAAACATACTGATGCTGTTAATCGCCTTAACTTACTTTTTGTGCATAAAGAATTTTTAGGTTTCAGTAATTTCACCTCTCATCTACTACTACTATTATAATGCATGTAATAAAAGTTTGGCAGTTTTAGCCGCAATACTCGGTCAACAAGTTTATTGAAGAGAAAGACAAGTAACAAAATTGGACATCTAAAATTTTTGAAATAAGATGAGATTTTGTGATACCCTTGGCCTACATTCAATCGAACATTCTTCTAAGCATCAGTCTGTTACTTTAAAGGTTGATTTCACTTACATTAAGAAATCATAAATTTTGCCTAAAAAGATTGATTGAACCTGTTCCGTTTGGCTTTCAAGCAAAATAGTTGATTTATTAGTATTATTTGCACAACAATACGAGGTTATAAAATTGACAATAAAGTTGATACAAACGCAATTTCATTTCCATTTGGGCTTAATAAGACAATGAATAAAAATTTGATCAATGTTGTTCAATTGTTTTTGTAGAACAAAAAAGAAATTTGGAATTTTTGAAATGCAAAGAAATGAACAGAGAAAATTATTTTTACAGGTAAAACTTACCTCAAACAACTTTGCTTTTCATTAATGAATGGTTACAAATAAAGTGCTCCGAATAACGTTAATTAACCCAACAAGAAATTGTACATTTGAAAATTGCCTTAGTTTAACTTTTGAAAGGGCTGGGCGGGTTGGTTGTGAGAATTGTGGCTACCGGAAATTTGCTATTTCAGTTGAAAGAGGGTTCTAGAAACCCTGCGAAAAGAGGAGTCAAAAAAATTTGCTAGTGGAGCATAGAATTCCCTTACAAAACGGAACTACACCACCACCACCAACAACTACAGACAATTTCAATTGAAAATCAATAAGAGAACTAATTCCCCTGTTTCTCGACATTCATGAAATTTCAAAATAAAATTATAATAAGAGAGTTTTTATAATTGTTTTAGTAGAGTTTCAAAAGTAAATATAAGTTCTCTTATTGTCAATACAAAGATTTACTTTTAAAGTTTGTAATATTTGTTCACAGAAGAGAGTACTATCGAGAACTATCTGTAACCAAAATTAAAGACAGACTTTCCAATGCTTATCTCATTTCTTTATTATTTCTTAAAATTACACGATTGTTGTTCAAAGACAAGTTTTTTGCAGTTTCAATAACGCAAGTGTAAGAGATATTAACAATTTGCTTTTTTATTAGTCAAAAATAGTTTAGGTGTTTAAGCCCCCCTCTTTAAAAATTATTTAACTTTATTTGTAGTGTTAACAGTAATTTCACATTTTAGTCATTAATTTAGTTAACATTCCTTAACTAACAAACAGATGGCTTATAATAGAGTTAGATCAGGTGAGAATAGAGCATTAGAAACATCAGTAATCGCTGACATTTTAACTATTGCAAGTTTAATCACTCTCGGAGTTTTTTGAATCCACCTGCAAGATTTTTTTAGTCGATTTGAACTTTTTTAAAATAGCCGAAAATTATAAGAAAACGGAATCGTAGTCATTCAGCTTTTGCGATAGGCAACAAAAAGAAGTCATTGACTCTGAGTCAAACGACTTAAATTGTTAGAAAACTCAACAATAGAAAGAATTCAGGAATGTATGTTACATCAGGAGATACGAAAATATTTTGGGCTATCATCCCGCCTCGGGCGGCACTGACATTACGTTATTTATTTTGTGACAGCGAGTCCAAACAATGTGTGCGTATCAGTCGGTTTTTTGTTTGATGATCATTGCATAGGTTATGAATCATCTCAATCGGCTGATACGTATTTTTAAAGCTTAAATGATATACGATAAAAAAAAAGAGACCACCGGTATGATTAACCAAAAAATTGTTTTTATTTTGTCTTTTTTTCAGTTCGGTTCATTTACTCTTTTACTTTAAAAGGATACTAACTGTTAGTATATGTGAATTATACAGCTGTTAAATGGTGAAGTATTATTAAAACAACGCCCATAATCATAGAAACCTGATAATTACTCAACAATTTTAGAGAACATAATTCACCAGGGTTTAATGACCAATCTTAAATCCTGACTAGCTGAAAAAAATAGACCTTTATCTTGCAACTTCTATATGTTTCCAGTCATGGCCAGAAATATAATGATATACACCAAATCTCCGAGCAAAACAATGGATTACATAATTATTACAACCGTGTGAGATTTGAAGCAAGCTCATTTAAGGGTTCTTTGCTGTTGTTGATTGTATCTATACTTTCCAGCTGAGTATTGCTTTCTTCGGGTAAACCAAAGACTAAACCATACATATACACATACATATATAAATGAACTTCTTTTGAAGATTGAGATGCTACGATCCAAGCATTGGGTAAATCAATTTCATGTGATTTTATTTCATTTTGGTCCTACTGTTTGTTCATTTTTAAATCTCATTATTGTAGTTGGTTCAATACAATTGACTACGATTCTTGGTCCTACTACACAAGAATATTTACCATTTACTACCAATTCTTAGTTTACAAAAGTATCAATTTCGTTTCATCTTTCAACACACAAATCCACCCACGAGTTGGATTTTGAAACTAAACTTTAAACTCTTCTTCTTGGTTGTACTCATCACAAACTGAATCGAGAAAAAACATAAAAAAAAAAACACAATTCAACAAAGAAATATCTAAAACTCAGTTTAATACTATTGTTAGGAGAATAACACAAACATTTCTTGGTCCTTTCTGACCAATTAGATTGGGTTATTAGTATTGCCAGGGCTAGAATTCAAAAGATTAACAATAGGAACAATAACACTAGCATAAAATAATAATTGGTTTAGTATGGGGATAGTATTTATTAATTTCTTGTTGTATTTTTGATGTATAAAAAGTTTGTGATGACTTTATTTATCGAAATTTAGAACAAATTTGTTCTTTTGTTTTTTTGTTTTTTTTAGAAGCTAGCCGTATTCAACTTATCAGCTTGTTAAACCATGGTTTTACTTAAAGAAAAACCTCGAACTATAGGGACAGATTCAGATAATTCAATATATAAAGATATTGAACAATCAATAACACCACCATCAGATAAGAATGAGATTTTTATTGATCAAATCAATAATGACCGTATAACTGAATATGATTCCCATGGAGAAGTGAAAAGAGATTTGAAAGCAAGACATGTGGCAATGATAGGTATTGGTGGGTATGTATAAAAGATAAAGATCAAATCCTACGATGTTTTTGCAACTTTGAAAGCAAGACAAGTTATTTTTGGTATCAATTGCTAACATAATTATAGTACTATTGGAACAGGATTATTTATAAGTACCGGTCATTTACTTTCACAAAGTATGTATAAGCTGCCACCTCCCGGTATCAAAATAGAAAATACACTGTATTTGTTGTTGATTTTACTAACAAAATACTTTTAGCTGGCCCGGTAATGTCCTTGATTTCATTTTTATTTGTCACAACAATTTGTTTCTCTGTCACCCAATCTCTTGGTGAGATGGCTACATATATCCCTGTATCTGGATCCTTTGTTCAATTTATAACACGTTGGGTGTCCAAGAGTTGCGGTGCCGCCAATGGTTGGTTATATGGTTGGTCATGGGCCATCACATTTGGGTTGGAACTATCGATCGTTGGTCAAGTCATACAATTTTGGACCGATGCTATCCCACTAGCGGCATGGATCTCGATATTTTTTGTTTTATTGACAGCACTCAATTTATTCCCCGTGAAGTTTTATGGAGAAATTGAATTTTGGATGGCATCGATAAAATTGACTGCGGTGATAGGCTGGATCATTTATGCGTTTTGTATGGTATGTGGGGCTGGTAAAACTGGTCCCGTGGGGTTCCGTTATTGGCGAAATGGGTATGCATGGGGTGATGGAATGATAGTTCTGAATAACGGAAAGTATGCTATTGCTTTCATCAATGGTCTTATCAATGCTGTTTTCACCTTCCAAGGTACTGAATTGGTTGCTGTTACTGCGGGTGAAGCTTCTCCAAGAGCAATCCGTAGTGCCATTCGTAAAGTCATGTTAAGAATTTTGGTATTCTATGTCTTGTGTATGCTTTTCATTGGTCTTTTGGTTCCCTATAATGACCCCAAATTAACTGAAGATGGCGGCTTTACAAGAAACTCTCCATTCCTTATTGCTATGGAAAATTCCGGTACGAAAGTTTTACCACATATTTTCAATGCTGTCATTGTCACAACAATTATTTCTGCTGGTAATTCTACCGTTTATGCGGGATCAAGAATTTTTTATGGATTGGCTGAATCAGGAGTAGCACCAAAGATTTTCCTTAGCACTACTAAAGCTGGTGTTCCTTATGTTGCAGTATTATTTACTGCTGCATTTGGTGCATTGGGGTATCTAGTGGTTTCCAATGATGGTACGGTTGTTTTCAATTGGCTTTTAAATATTGCTGCCACAGCGGGGTTGGTTGCTTGGGGGTTCATTTCTGTTAGTCATAGCCGATTTATGCAAGTTCTCAAACAACGAGGTATCAGTAGAGATACTTTACCATTTAAAGCTTTCTTTATGCCCTATAGTGCCTATTATGCTGCTATAGTTGTGTTTACAGTAGCATTAATTCAAGGTTTTACTGTGTTTTGGGATTTCAATGCCACCGATTTCTTCACTGCTTATGTATCATTAATTGTCTTTGTTGTTTGGTGGATTATGTTTCATTTTTTCTTTTTCGGGTTTGGCAAACAAGCATGGAAATGGAGTAATGTGTTGATACCTTTGGAGGAATGTGATATTGATACTGGAGTTAGAGATATTAATGATATCGAATTTGATGTGCCACCACCGAAAAATCTTTGGGAGAAGTTTTGGTTAATCATTGCCTAAGAAGAAAAGGAGGATGAACACTACATACAAATAATAGACTTAGCTTTTAGTAGATTTATGTTTAAGTAGTATATTAATTAAAAAAAAAACGATAATACAACGATTTAAAGTAAACAACAGTAACTATAAACTTCTACTTTAAAAATAAAAACTAAAAAAAAAGCAAGCAGAAGGCAAATAAAAAAGCATATTGATATATAATTAGAAAGGAATTTTAAAAAAACACTAACTTGAAAACAAACACTATTCTTTTTAAAAAAAACAATATAAAGGAAGAAGAGAAAAAGGGGTATCTTGTACTTTTCTCAATCTCACTAATTATACAAGACAAAGTCAGCTTCACCAGAAGTAACACCAACGGTACAACCGTCATCACTATTACCGTTGAATTTACCGTCTGCATAAGAACACGATCCACTAACGGTAGAGCCTGATTCACCAACAATCTTGACTTTGAAATTCAATGAATCACGGTTGTTTGGATTTGGAATCAAGGACAAGTAAGCAATACCATTAGCATAACCAGCACCAAAATTCAATGGAGCCCAGTTACCAACACCGGAACCTGGAGTACCCCAAACACAACCATCTTCCCAAGAAACACCGGCATTGTTGACGTAATATTGAGCAGAAGTAGCACCACCTCTCCAAGTGTAATAAGTACTTTGATCAACAACGGTAATGACAGAAGTACTACCACCTCCAACAACGGTTGGAATAACCATATTTTCAGTACCTGGGTAATCAGTTCTACAAATGGCAACAGTTTCACTCAATTTGTTGACAACATTAGCTTTCTTGACACCCCATTCACATAAGTAATTGGATCTGGTACTGGATTTGTATAATTTACCATTCTTACACAATAATCCACCAATGGAAACACCGTTACTTGGTTGATCTTCTGGCCATTGAGTCTTGGACATACCACTTTGACAAGCATAAGAACAGTAAGAACCTTCTTTACAATTACCACCGGTAGAACCATCGGAATTTTCAATACCGGACCAACCACCAAAACCTAAGTGATCTAAAGGAATGACACCTTGACCTGAAGGGAAATCACTACAAGATAAAACACCATCTTCGAATTCTTCAGTTGGATCTTCAAAAGCTGCCAAATCACCTTCAATACCATTGGTAGAACCAGAACCAGAACCACCAGTTGAAGATGATTGAGATTGGGATTGAGTTTCGGTGGCAGATGAAGATGGTTTAATAGTACCAGATGGAAGAGAAAGGGTTTTTGGTTCATCAGAAGTCAATGAATCATTTTGAACAATAGTGGTAGTTGAAGAAATTGAAGTTGAAGTTGATGAAGTTTCTTCGGATTTAGCAATTGTTTCAATAGAAAGAACTGGACTGACAGTAGTGACAGGATTACCTTTCCCATCAACAGTAACGGTAACATAAGCGTAGTCGTAAGCAACAGCTCTCTTATGTTTGTGGTGACCATGGAAAGAAGTTTTGTCACAATCTTCTCTTTTGATGTTTTTATTGTCAGCTTCAAAAGCTGGAGCAGCTAACGATAAAGCTGCAAAGGCTAAAACAGTAGCTTGTGAAAATCTCATTGATAATTAAAAAAAATGAACAGTAGTTGAAAAACGAATGTACAGTTGAGACTATCTGACAAACAAGTGAATTATAAAAAAAGGAACGACTAAAAGAAACAGTTATTGATGTTAGTATATTGGAAAGAATCAATATGGATTGTATTTTCTTCTTCTTATTCAATTCATTTGAAAGGGTGAATGACATATAAATAAATCATATTGGTAATTGTGCTGGAACCACACGTAATATAAACAAAAAACAAATAAAGTAAAACATTGATTTCTATTGCATGACAAATGTGAGACAAAATTGTGAAATTGGTAGCAAACATAAAACAAATGTAGAGAAAATTGTTTTAGTAGTGAATTGGCAACTAAAGGGAGATAAAGAAAATTCAAGATTCATGGTGGTGTATGAAAATGTGTGTGTGTGCCTCAAGTGTTCTGTAATTAAAAGGGGGAAGAAAAAAATAGATACCAACCGAGTAAAAATAAAACATTTTTAGGGCGTGTCTTTGTGAAACAATTATAATACAAGGCAAATTTCAGTTGTTGAGTGAGTGAGAAAGAATTCCTGCATGTAACTTAGACGACGCCTACTTTTTTTCCAATTCCCAAAAAACAAAAATTATAACAGTGCTGGAAGTACTGCACATAATTTGTTGACGAGAAAAGTAAAAACAAAACAAAGGCTTTTGGTAGCATAAATTATTTTTTTGGTGTTTGTGTAATAACCTTCACTTGTCAATGAAACAATGCAAAGTAAATTGAACAGACAATAGTAATGCCATGGGCAATTCCTTCATCAAAATTATGCAAAATTGTTGCCCAATAAAAATTGATATTAAATAAGATGATATTAGGAATTAAGTGATAAGTGATGACTCACTTGTAAATTGTTTGGTAGATGTTTTGCTTGGTAGTAGGGGTTGTAGATATTGATAATAGTGAGGAATACGTAAAGTAGTAGTAGATTTGTCATGTTGAATGCTATCTTATCTGTGGCTAGAACCACTCAATATTGAATACTTGTCCATATGCCACAGTGGGTTTTTGATTGAATAAAAGAAGAAGAAGAAGAAATACTAGCTTATTCTAAGTTAAGAACATCAAATATGTGGATAATATACATACCTAAAGATAAGAAAACAATCAGTTATACTATGATTTTGTAAATGAATGTAAAAGTTGTAATTGTAGTTAACTTTATAAATGTAGTTTAACGATTGGGTAAGTTACTTTGTAGTAATAATAGTAGTAATGATTACTTTCGAGTATTTGAAGGAACGACTAAAGTTAAGTACTGAGTTTGATAAATGAAGTTTGAAAGAAATTAAAAAAAATTTCAAAAGAAGAAGGGGAAAAGGGAAAAATCAGAAAAAATTTTTAAAGTGAAATTAAGAAGGGGAATTGCTGTATGTTTATATATTATATTACTATATTATAAAAGACATATGGTAGATATGAGAACGAAAAATTATTTCGTGTAAAAATGTAGAAAAATTTCATAATATTCAGAAAATGGTCAAATTTTGGTTCTTTTTTTTTTTCTTGATGTAACACAAAAATAAGAAAATTGAATTATTATTTTGTCGGCTGGTATTACTTTGCAATAATTCTCCAATTTAGAGTTTACTACTACTACTCTCTCTGTCGTTACATTTTCGACTATTTTCTATACTAATTGGGAACTGGTCCCATCCACTCACTCCCCTTTAGTTAATAATAAGTTGTTTCTAATCCACTTTAATTTTGAGTTGGTTTCTTCTTTCAATTATTACTAACCATTACTATTCCTCGGCTTCACTATAATAATAATAATATTACAACTTGATAAACTTTTGGTAAAAGAAAGAAATAAAGTAGAAATTTTATGGGGCGGTTTTTGGTGTGCTGTATTTCTTTTTTCTTTTAGTATTATTTTTGCTTGTCTTTATGATCGAATTTGGTAACCTCTATTGTTTAGTTTGTTTTTTTTTGTCCTTCCTGCATAAATCACATACATTAATTGAGTACAGTTGTTGATGACATGATATGATTGATCTTCATTTTACTACAACAGCAACTCATCACCTATACTTACAACCGATAAGCCCCATAACATCTTTATCTTTATTAGCCTTGCAAATCAGCCAGCATACCTGTCACAATTTCAACTTCTTTCATCGCTTATCTTGCTACTACGTCATCACCACAGATTATATAGCACTAGCTTCTCCACCATTCCCTATATACACATCACAAATTTTAAAATTACAGAATTTTATCAACGTTGGTTAAGAGACTGTAAAAGTTGGAATGAATTACAAAATTTTTTTTTCACAATTCTACCAACCCAACAAAAATATTTGATACTTTTTTTTCACTGAAAAACACTTAAAGTATAAAGCAAAAAGCCACAATGCTTAGAGTTGAAGCGGAAATCTTCAAACCGATTCTATCAAAATAGGAGAAAGGAAACGAGTTCTTTTCTTCAATCATCTATTATGTATTACTCCTTTCCATTTGACGTTCTTTATGTTGTTTGCGAAGCTCGGTTGAGAATTGGTGCTACACAAATGAAAGCATTTAACAATATTATTATTACATATTATTGACGATGATTGAAATATTATTATCTAAGGTTACAGTGAACACAATAATCACAAGAATAATACAAAGTCTAGACGGCAATTTTACGCTTTTTTATAAAAATTGAAAAATAATAACCATTTTTTTTATTGTTTCTATTGTCCTTTAGTATCTTTTTTTTTCTTACCCGTACTAAAAAACTATAATATGGGATTAGTATTAACCAATTACATCGATTCAAATCAATAAATCGGTCTTATAATTCTACAACTTCCGCTCGGCAGGTTAATAAATTAACTTTTAGTATAACTTTATTCCTACTGTTATTGTTATACGGCACCAAACATAAAACCTAAAGAGAAATCTGTTCAATACCGAAACAAATCTCAAACTCATATTGTAAATGGATCTTAAACCCATGTGTGTTATTAGTGTTGTCGTCCAAACTAATTAAACTATTTATTCTTGTTGGTTTTTTGATAATAGTTAGATTTGATGCTCGAGATGATGTAGTATAACTGGGACGCCTGTTATTCAATTTCCGTGTAATTGAAAAATAGGAGATAACTCGTATCGTTAAAGGTCTTGGTATTCATTTTGATTTCAACTTATTCTTACTAAACTAAAAAATTAACTTTATTATAGAGTCTAGATTCAATGTTAGTCTTTTCCTCATAGCTTGATTAACGAAAAATGAATGAGTTTTAACACTTTTGCAACGAAATACTATGAAATTGTATACAGAGTTCGAGTTTCCTTGCTTGAATATTTGTAGATTGTAAGGATGTGACTACATCTAAGACGGTAGTTGTACTAAATTGTTTGTTATATCTACAGCCTTGTTGTGAACTATAACTACAAAGCCAGGTAGAAAGTTTTGCATTTATTTTTCAGCAAAATTTTAATTAAAAAAAAAAAGAATTTTACTCCTACTGATCTAGAATCGGTTTATCCAATCAAAGTCTACTGGAAAGTTTCCGTTCTCTACTTTATTTGAAAGAAAAAGTTTAATTCAGATACTAGTCGTTATAATTTAACCTTATTTTGATGTTTGATTAATATACAACTAATATTTTTGTTCGCACCCAAAATTCATAGAGGAAACGTTTGGTTTTGGGAATACACCAGGAAGTTAGACTCCTACAAAGCCTCTCAACAGCAAAAGTATATTATATATATACAATTATTATGGTAAATGCAACTATAGAGTGCTTCCATAATATCTAACATTTTAGAAGAGATATCCAAACAATTAATTAATTATCATTGATAACATGTAGTAATTCTAATGTACTTTTTTTTTTCTGTAACTGTGTTGCAATTTTTCTGCTTTTAGTTTTGCAATTACGTTTCAGAGTCAAGGCGGGATTTGACATTTATGTAAGTTTCTTGCAGACAACTAACTAACAAACTAAAAAGGACAACCCATTACAAAGCAACTTCCAAAACCAGGTAAATGCTTCATTTGCTAAAGAGACAACAACAACAACAACAACTACATGAAAAAAAAAGGAGAAGAAAATTGCAAGTCTGGAATTATAGAAATTGTTGGGTAGTTTTCTTGAGAAGAGTTATAGATTTCAAAAGTCCAAATAAAAAAATGCATATTTTTAAGAACACAATTGGACATTAACTGAAATAAGGAGATAAATGACTTGCATTTTGATATTGTTTCTATTTATTGTTTAATTGTTTCCCTTACTTTTATCCCCACTTTATCATTATGCCCCCTTTTTTTTGGCTATTGTTTCATGTTATTATTGTTGCTAATTTTTTCTTTCTTTGTCTCGTTTGCAGTTACTTGATTTTGGGAACAATTCTAGTTAGAAATTGAATTACAACTGAATCAAACTGTATGTAATGGGAAAAGGAATGTAATTGAGTAAGAGGAAATAGGAAGCTACAGAATAAACATGTCATTTGTACATATTCAAGTGGATTTTCGTCTAATTGTAGTTTCCAAATCACGTTTTATGTTGTGATTGATATGGATATTGCAACAATTGTCAGAAAATCAGATAGTTTGATCTTCTCTAGGGTTAGAGTTGGTGAGAGAATGGCATTAGAAGTACTATAATTCAAACGACCATTGAGAATGGTACCTTATCTTCTTTACCTACAATCATAAGGATGCCTATAATTATATCTAACTCGATAATCTATTAATAATACTTGAAGAAGGATGACATTTCAATCTTGAGTCCGCATATACATATTCTTAATACACAAAATAAAACCTAGACTTAACTAAATATATTTAGAAGCAGAGACTGACGTAATCGCAAAACACCCAACAATTTCAAATGCATATCTTCACCAAACCTACACCACCAGGAGTAAGTAAAGTTCAATTTATCATATAGTTGAATGCTTGATAGACCACACTTAGCTTCGAGTTATCAAAAGTTTGTTACTATTTTTAGGATGCTTCGCTTATTGTTTTTATCTTGTTTGAAACAGATGTTAATTTTTTTGCAGATAGAAAAAAACCTCAGGTGATATCTTGCAATGGTTTTTCGAATGTATGCATTTTGGGCAGTCAGGTGCTTTTAGTTACCAGAAATAACATGTTACCCAACTCAAGCTAGTGGATACAAGTTTTAGCTACTACCAATTGTGGTATTGAAAAATTCTCTGTGACTCGTATCTGTACTTTAACTAATAATATAATTTTAATTGAAATTATCTTGCTTCACCTTCGAGAACTTCACGTTCGAAAAACAAACAAGCAAGTAACATTTCTGAAACTCCGGTGGTTACGAGATCTGACATTGCATGGAAACAAAATGTACAATATTTTCAATGGCTATGCTGTTACAATTCACTCTTGTTACAAGTTTTATATAGAAACAGCAAAAGAAAGCGAAAATAGGAGTTGCAGATCAAAAGAACAAAAAAAAAGCAAATAGATTTATTCGATTTAATATTATTTGCTACTGCAGATCTTTGTCTGTCTGTTCCTTCCTTCCCCCCCTTATAGAGCCTTGCTACTTATTTTTGTGAGATTATTATTCAGGTTGTTGTTTTAAACTTGTAAATCTTGATTTGATTTATGTCGATTAATCAATTGTGGTCTATAAAACCACAGTTCTTTGCTGGTTGATCAATTACAATATTAATATAGACAGATCAATCAAGAGATCCTGATTATCTACAAGTTCTTTGGCCCCCCCTTATGTCAAAAGAATAGTAGAAGAAAAGAGACACCAAGCAATGAAAGCAGACTGAGAAAATATTTCATAATTTCAATGCAGTAAATACTCTATTCAAACACTTTGGTAGATTTGTGTTCACTGTTAACCTGACCAAACAAAGGATCTGACATTATAATTTACAAAAACCCACTCTCCCACACAGAATCAACTGCTATATTTATTCGCAAACACTAATAGTTCAACTAGTTTAGTTTACTCTGGGTTTCCAAACAATACAATTTAACGTAAATGATATATATCTGCACGCAATATAAGCTATTCGCTAGGCTATTATCTCACTGTCATAACTCAAGGTTGACTATAGCATTACAAAATGGAAACAACAACAGGTAAATGCATTGTTGTAATTGCTGTTAGAGTTAACTTTGAGTTGAACATGAAGTGGCAATTTCAACTCAGAAAACTGTTGGCGTAGCAGTAGAAGAAATGAAATTGCGTTTCAGATGTGATCACGTAAAAATAAAAAACTCTTGAAATCTGGACTCATTCAAAAGTGTAACAACTATTACAAACTGCTCCATAACACAACAAACAATAGCGGATCTTTTTCTTCATCCACTTGCCTCTAAATTGCTGTGTTGCTATCAATATGAAACTACTGATTCACTAACGGTTTCAGATCTTACGTCTGCTCTCTTGGTGTTATTTCAAAGGATTTACCCACACAACCTAAGATTTACACCATGAGTTTGAGATTGGTGAATCGAGAAGAGGAAGATAAAGAAAGAACATGATACATCTATATAAAAAGGTCATGCATGGAAACCCACGGCTAAGCAAAAGTATTGTTATAAAATTTGAACAATTCAAATTCCCTTAGACGTTGTAATAGTGCTTTGAATAGGTGTGATAAGCTTTGTGTTTTTGGTTTATTTGCTCGTCTGAGTGTAGTTTGTGTATCTTTGTGTTAAAACCAATTCCAATTCCAATTAAATGGAATTTGGAGGGGGTGAAAGCAGGGTTCTATTTTTAAGTTTTTTCTTTCTTGTACTAAACTCCACTGGAAGAACCATTTAGCGGTGGCGGCGGTGGCGGCGGAAAGAAAGAAAAGAAGAAAAAGAAAAAAAAGGGAGATTCGCTATTGTTACCCTTTCTTTCTTTTTTTCTGATTCCACTTTTGTTTCTGTTTTTGCGACAACTAAAAAATTATTTAACCATTTGTACATTTGCATGTTCTTTCTTACTAATTTATTCTGCCGGAATGATCCATTTAACTCTTACACTATATGTAACACGAGTAAATTCTCATAGTTAACTACTACACCCATTATTGTTGTTCCTAACTTCTCCTAACCCAAAAAACTCTTCTATCTTTCTCTCCCACCCCGGAATATGAGAGAATGGAGATAGCGAAAACGGCGACAAAACTATTATTGTATTCGGCAAAAAATAGTTTCAGTAACAAAAAATTAAGCCAAACATATCTAGTTAGTCTAAATTTCTTTAATTGGCTTATTCAATTTAATTCAACATGCACATTTGTTTTATAATAGAAAAAGAAAAAAAAAATAAGCCAAAGCATGAAATAAATGAATTACTGAAATTCCAGTTCGTTGGTTGTCGTACTTTGCTAATAACATAATTACAAATACTCCAATATATATAGCCTCTAGATCAGCACATATTTTTGTATTTCTAAATTTTTCTTTTAGTTAGTTAATTAGTTATATCTGTTAAATTCCATTTCCCATTTATTCTAGTCATTCCTTTATTACTAAATTCCTATTCTAATTAAAGAAAGAGAGTCATTCGTTTAATTTCGTCTTCACTAATTATCAATCAATTTAGAATCACCAATTTTTTTTTTTGATTTCTCAGCTACATTATACTGCAAAAGATCCAAATACCATTGATTATTTGAAAATAGAGAGAGAACTCTTAATCTTTGATAATTATCTTTTAATTGTTTTTTTTCATTATAGATCAAATAACAATAAGTAAATGGAATTACGAGTTTGCCCTGATACTTATACAAACTTGGATTTTAAAATCACGAAATGGAAACAAAAGACCACGAAGCAACACATAGCCCACAACAATCTATCCAATTATCTTCTAGCACAGTACAACAGGATCAAAACCAGAAAGGGCTACCACTGCAGCAGCAGCAGCAGCAGGAGGATGAGCAGCAGCCTCAGAAGTACCAAACAGACAATATTAGAGTTCCTTCTCAGCTTCCGTCAAACTATGATTTCACCACCACTACCGAGACCATATCTAGCTCGTATGTAATGCCGCTGAGCAATATACAAGGTAATTCTCAATACCAAAAACAACATTTCTCCACTGATCCTGTACCGTCACCAGTACCACATCAATTTAGTTACCCAGGCTCAGCGGTATCACAAGCGCCACCACAATCATCAGCTCCACCATCACAATCACATTCAATACCCCTGTATCATCAATATTTTGGACAGAGTTTACCGAATGATCAGCTACAATTACATTCTTCAGTTCATGAACCAAGAAATACCCATTTATCGTTAAATTCTACAAGACCCTACTATTCTTCAATTTCACAGCCACAACCACCGCCACCACCACAACGTCTACCATCACTACCGACATATTCAATGCCTGAAACCGAGTCCCAACAACAACACTATGTTTGGTCCACTCAAGACAGTCAATCTCATCACCATCAAGTACCACCTTCTGCAATTACTACTGATAGTTCCACTGCTTCTACTACCACTCGTAATACTATGCCTTTTCAAGTTTCCACCAACATTGATATCAACCGATTCCCTGACGTGACGTCATTGGTCAACTCGAATGCCAATATTGTTGTTCCATTAGTTGAGAGTCGATTTGTTGATGCTAAAATCTGTACTATTTGCGGGAAAAGAATCACTAGAGACATGTCACGACACTTGAGGACTCATCAAGTAGAAGCTCGTTTCCATTGTGTTTTTCCCAAACGTCAATGTCGTCATAAACTGGGGAAATTCAATCGACCATATGATTTCAAGAAACATTTATTGAATCGTCATTTCATATTTGATGATTCAGCAATTAAGCGATTACATAACTTGAGTGATAAATTAGATCATTGGGGGATGTGTCCTTGTGGCTTAAGATTTACTGGTAAAGATTGGTTAAATGACCATATTTTAACTAATGATCGTACAAAAAAGTGCCGCTTAGTTGAGTGAATTAGAGGAAACACTTCAATAAATAAAAGGGAAACATATCATATAAGGATTATGTTTAATTGTATTTTTAATTTCTAGAAAAAGAACTTCGGTTGATGGAGTGGGAAAAAAAATGGAGGTGAAATACGCGGCTCCACTATGCCAGTTGCGTAAACAATTCTTACTTTATTTCAATTCGTTTAATTAAAAATTGTACTTTATATTATTAATTTTAATTAATTTTTTTGCAATAAAATATACGTTGTTATTGTTGTTTGTTAGTTATACTTTGTTTTGCTGTCAATATCTGGTAATAAACCGATTTTTTGCAGTCATTATGAGCCCTCGAGAAGTTCCTACAAATTCAACATACTACAACAAGTTTGTATCAAATAGGAAGCAGAACAATCAGATAATATATCACTGTTGTTACAAATTTATGAAGCTTTTCTCGTTATATTTCAAAGAGATTGACGTCACTAATTGTAAGTACACTATTTTGAATTATAGAGCCCTCTTTTCGTTACTCTTTCTTCATCTAAGTTACATTTCATTCTATTCCAGATCAGAAAATAGAAAAGGAAAACCAATTTTCATTGATTGATTGTTCCCCTCTCACTTCCCGCATCAACATCACAAGATGCAACTTGTCATCATGATGTCATAGATAAAAATTTTTTTGTTCCGCATCTGATTAGTATTGATGATCATTTTTATGTACATGTTGTCATTATCCAAGGATACCAACAACTAAACTGGAAAAGATAAATTATGCAGATCTAGATTTTACTTATAGTGTTCGAAAAAAAATAGCAGTGGTACTTGATAGGAGTTAGGCTATTATTTCTTTCTTTCTTGCTAATTAATTGATTTTGAGTTTATGCATAAACTATTCTCAAGGCAAGAAAAGTATAGGCAAATCGAACTCAAGGCGGAATCATGCTGAAATTTTGATTGGTAGCGCAAACTATCAGATTTTTTTTTTCTTTCTTTTTCTTTAGCGCTGTTAATGTTTTTTTTGGCGAATAACAATTTGGCTAAAATGGTTCTATCCTCTTCCTTGCTTTGATGTGTCTGTAATTTTGAAGGGGATTATTCTTAGCTAGAATCTAGTTATAGTTGTAACACTTTTTGTAAGCCACAACTTACCAGTGGAGGAGAAATTTTATGTACGCCTTCATTCAATCCTCAACTTATACCCATCCTGCTTAACCTTTTTTTAGACGAATTTCAGGAACTTTTACAAATCAGAGGCGGCATAGGTCCATGGTTTAATCAAGTCTTCTAGAACAGTCGTACAATTAACTAAACTAAAACTAAAAACACTAAGGCTCTCAATTTACCTCACTCTACTTCCTTTCTATTATTGTTTTGTGTATTAAACTTTGTTTAGCTCTCTAATTGACAACGAGCAAAACTCTCAGCTTTGTGGGATTGCTTTTTTGCTGCTCACTAAATAATAAACTTTTTTAAATATTTCGGGACAACAAAATTAATATTGGTTTGCTTCCTTTACACGGATATAGATTTTCTTACGAGATTTTGAAGCTTTCATCTTGCTGTTCTGCACCGTGACCACAAAATAAAATGCAAGTAACTCTTTTATGTGACAATACAAAAAATATTTGATTTGAAATTTAAAAAACAAGCGTAGAATAGTTAATGAACAATAACTCAACGGTTCAAAAGCTTTATTATTAGATTTTTAAATTCTATTCCGTCGATTTTGATAAATTGAGAGCTATTGTTACGTTGTCTATTTTGGTAAGTTTGTAATATTAAGTGTAGACGTGATTTACCAATATAGACAACGTGGCAATAGGCATCATAACAATAATGCATCCTTCTTTAAAAAAGAAGTGGAAAAAGTAAAGTAATTGAAACCAATAAGGAATCACAATTTGATGAGTTGAATGCCATGATGACTGGTGTTACAACAATTGACTAAAACTGAAACCTGCTTAGACTAGTTTTCATTCCTTAAATGTATAACTCATTAAAATTGACTATTTGCTGGTTATATTTTTTTGATGCAATGTCCAAGATCAACGTCTCAATTCCTAAATAATTTCCTATTCAGTAATTCTAATACACAATAGCCTGTACTATTGAATTTGCTGGTATATTTACCAGTGAGTGTTGGCACTGTGTTTGCTGTAGTGAGACCAAATTACACTCTTGTTTTGGATGAACTGACCAAGGTGTTTTTTGAATTTTTTGTATGTGTGTGTAATCGCGAAGTTTCGGGCAAACTGAACACCGTGATTCTGCCGAGGCGCGACTCAAGATTGTTCAAACAACAGTGCTCACAATCGATGGAGCAAGATCAGATACAAAAAAGTGTTCCTGACGGTGGAATCCAAAGGGATACTTTAGAAATACCAAGATCTACTTGATTATGCTTGACATCGACAACAGAGCAAACGAAGTATATTTTTGTGGGAGATTACAGAAGATATTCTTTTCTATAACGGATTCTAGGTGTATTTGACTTACAATTCTGGACCACGAGCCTGACATCAGAGTACCTATAATTCAATTGACCAATCTTTATCTCTTGGCTTTTCACATGAGTTTTCGGTAGTCAAGGTAGTCAACAATAAGTGTAGGATAATACTCACATGTTAATATTTTAGAAAATAGAATAGATTACCAAAACCCTCTTATATATCTTGTAAATTCAGGGATTCCCAAATTTAAAACATGGTCAGTATTCCTTCTTCTTTTTAGTTTTTTCTGAACCCCCCGAAGTCCTCTTATTCAAAAGGATAAACTTGTTTTTTTCCGGATTATGTAATACTCAGACATGTTTGATGAAATTTATGGCGTGTTTATTGTCATCGCTACAGTCATTGCATCTATTGCTATTTCTATTGCATTCGCTGCTACTGTCACGTTTGCTATTAGCTTTTTGGCCGGTTTTACATTTATTATTTTCATTGCTGTGGCCATAGCCACTATGATGTCCACTGTTATTGCTATTCCAATTTTATTATTTTAGTCTTGTTTCTGATCTCATGTAACACAGTATTACTTTCATCATTTGTTTGGTCTAAAAGGAATTTCATTTTTGGTCTATTCCATGGGTAATGTCGCTTGTTGAATTTGTGTCTTCGCCAAGACAATATTTGAGCTATTGTTATTAATGATAGAAGAGGCATCACACAAAGAAATACAAAAAAAAACTATACAAGGTATATAAGTTTCGCAGCTAACAACAAAAAGAAGTAAAAATTTCTTTTTTTTTTCCGGAATTTATTGAGGGACAATGCGGAAAATTGGCAGAGGTGTAGAAAACAAGCTCGGATTATTGTTGTGTGGGACAAAAACAGAAAATAGAAAATGAAAGAGTCTACCAAAACTTGAATGAGAGCATATTTTTCCTATTGTTATACTTTTCTTACATGAGGTTGCTTTTAAGTGTCATGGAAATTAACAGCGATCAGCAATTGATGCAAATTTGATAAAGGAGGGGTGTGGACGATGCGATAATTTGGGACTCAATACAAGGCTTCCAATGTCGTTCATTTCATTTTACCATGTGTTTTGTGTTTCTTTCTACTTTTAAACTTTTCAACCCTTTTTTCCCTAAGTATGTGGCTGTGGTCGGCATTTGTGTATTTTCTTGTATGAAAACCCATGACTCTATCAAAGTTCTCTGGAGGCAAACTTTAGATCCAAATTTCATGAACATAATTGCTATTTAGCCAATTAGGAACAGTGAAAACAAGAGACGAATCTAATTTATGCCATTTTGATTGGTTAACATGAATACTATCAAATGTATTTAGTTTTGAGGTTGATTTCATTTTAACCTTGAACCCATATCACAGATCAAAGCCTGTACCGGGATTTTCTTTGCTTTTGTATCAAATATAGTTTTCTTGTTTTTTTATTACATATAATTTCTAACATAATTCGAGCCCAAGAATTTGATTTTGCATTTATTATTTTTACTTTTTTATAACCTAAATTGAACTGCGATTCTGAAGATTGCCATTACTAAGCAAATAATCAGGTGATCAAAGCAACCAAATAGAATCCAAATAGTATAAGAAAAAGGTATTCTATTACCAACAAAAACTGAACAAAATTCTTGTATTGTAAATTAAAGGTATCAAGAAATTCTTCATGTTGCTTTTTGCAAGAAATTACAAATACAAAGAAAAAAAAAAAACACAAGTGAAGTAGATGGTCTAACTAATTCAAGATCTCTTTTCCCTTTCAAAATAATTACCAAGTCGAGCCAAAAGTGTTGGGTCATTCGACATGCCACTGAAACTTGGCACAGATACTTGAACATTGTACATGTAAAAGTGGGTACGGAACGGGAATAGCAACTTTCGGATATTAATACGACATTCAAAAAAAACTGAAATGTCGGATTATTTTTTTCCAGATTCGAGTTATTGTGTAATTAGAAAAAAGACATTACGACATTTTAGTCTGGGCTTAGAAGTAGTAGTAGAAGTAGTACCAGTGACTAGTCGTTTCTACCGCCACCAGGACCCATGGGCAAACCAAGGACGACAACCCTCAGAAGGCAAGAGAAAACGACATAAATAAAATGAGCAACAAAAACAATTGAAAATCATATAAAACATAAAAATAAAATGAGACTAAAAATACAAAAAAAAAAAGAACAAGAAAGAATTAATTACAAACGAAACTAAAATATAAATTCATATACAAGTTTTAATTTCATATTTTTTTTCCATCATTTTCTTTCACACACCCATTCATCCATTCAACAACCACGACAATTACTAATCATCAATAGCATCATCAACCACTACAGTCGCCACTACTACTTATTCTTCATTTATTTGTTTCCTTCTTCATAGTATCCATACACACCTTATCTCCATATTCACTAATTTTACTTATTCTTCACTACATCAAAAAGTTTAATATGTCTGCCGACTACCATGCAAAGATGCAACAAATGTTGTTCAATCGATATACAAATCCAACACCTAATGTTGCCCAGGAGGCAAACGTGCCACATATAGCAAACCAAGGACCAAACGCAGCTATCGCCACGACTACGACCACTGTCAACTCCACTATGGTCCCTACAATGAACAACAACTATTATCCACAACCAAACGGCAACCATGCGTCTGAGATGAGTCTACTAACGCCAAACATATATGAATATAAGTCAAATGTTATTGAAAATCAGGGTGGCAACGATTTTGGATACTTCTCGAGTCGAGCTGCTGTGTCGGTACCTTCGTCACGAATAGACAGTTACAACAGCAATAATAGTAACACTTTTGAGGAAGAAATTGAGCGGTTTACCAAGGAACATGACTCTAATGTCATACCTATTCATGGATTTAACCATCACCAAGAACAATTCGACAATCATTCTACGATAGATAATTTAGCATGTCACATGGCTGTACCCCCACAACTACAACAGCAACCAATGCCAACATTACCACAACAGACAGCGGCACTACCATTACCACCGCAGCAACAACAACCAGTGCCACAGCAAGGAATGCAGTTTTATGACACCAATCAAGAGTTCCTTAAACCGGTAGCACGTCCTCAAGCATATAGACAAAATACGGCACCAGCATCTAGTTTATCTATACAAAACTTGCAACAGCATCAACTCCAACAGCAACAACAACAAGCATATTATAACCATCTTCAACAACAAAATACCCTCAAATCGTCCGATGTCGGTTTAGCAAATCGTCACTTGAATGTGGCAAACGATCATTTGCACGTAAGGCGTGAATCTTTTTCTCATGAAACTAAACCCAAAATTAAAAAGGGCAGACCAAGGAAGAAGCCAGCATTCCATTTACAATTAGATAATGTCAAAAAATGTGTTCCAACAATAACATCTTCACAATCGGATTCGGGAACTGATTATTGGAATAGAACACCTAGTGGACACGTCCGTCGAAGACTTGCATCTTCCACTATGGCAACTTTGGCCAACGGATCTAATTCAAAATCCAATGAAAGTGATTTGAAAATTGCAGATAAAGATTTGAGTTCTGCTGATCGTAATTTTGCCATTCCCACATTTAACCTCACCCCTTCAATGGATCCTCCAGGAAACCCCAATGGGTATTTTGAATTGAACACCACCCCTGGTGTCAATGGGAATCTTGAAACCTCAGGTGGGTTCTTTTCACCGGCCATTAATGATAATTCAGTTAACAACTTTAACAAAACCTTTGAAGATTATTTACAAGAAGCAGAGAAATTATCTGATCATAAAGGCTCAGGTGATAATATTAATAATGGCAACATTGCTAGCATTCATCAGAGCAATATCGTTGATTTACAACAAGGTACCTTGGAAACTAATTTTACAGAATTAGATATACCACAAAGTCAGAGTATGTTCACTCCATTGAATTTTGATTCCTCAGTTGGTGACGACTTTTTATCACCCGAAAATGGAACTCAGTTTGATCGCGGCCGTTTATATTCGAATGAGATCACACTGCAATATTTAACTGTTGGGTCAGGAGACGAGGAAGATGATCAGGGGCTGGATTTCAGATTGCAATTGCCTGTCTTGCAGAAAACTGTTTCTGGTCAAAGTGGTCATAGTCCAGGCTCCGTAGGATCTGAACTGGCATATTCTGTCAGCGCTGGTTATACTCCACCTACAATGAGCGTCACTGGTACTGCCAACACTAACACGAACACTACCAAGCTTCTGAAAAAGAGAGCTTCCAAGGGAGCTGTTTGTAGTGTTTGTGACAAGTATATCAGTAGGGATATTGCCAGACATATGAGAATTCATGATGAAGTTGGTCGTTTCCAATGTGTTTACCCCAAAGCAATGTGTAATCACAAAACACAAAATTTCAATCGACCTTATGACTACAAAAAGCATTTATTACATCTGCATTTCGTATTTGATGACCCAAAGGGGAAAGCTGCAAATACATTGACTGACAAATTACCTATTATGGGATCATGTGAAGCATGTGGCGCTCGTATGATTGCCAATGATTGGTTGGAATCACATATTTTAACAAAAAACCCAAAACTCAAATGTCCCTACAGTAAACAAGGCTAATTAATACTTTTCCTGTTCCTTTTTTTTTCACCATAAGTTGCATTTCGTTTAGGAATAATACTTATTAATACTTATTGTTAGTATTATTGTTAAACACTAGAGTTGCTATATAGATTTGTTTTGTTATAGATAACGTTATTTACACATTTAATGAATTAGTTTTTAGATATCAATTGAGAAACATGCTCTGGTCTCTTTGTAGGGTGTTGTAAATTAAACAACAGTCATATTTTTTAGGAAATTAAAAACATTCTCACCTAAGATGCAAATGTTTTTTTTTTCGGGCTCGGCATTCTCACCTCATCTTTACTTTTCAATTATTTTGGTGCGTTTTGATCTATTTAGGTAATTGAAAATTTGCTCATTCTCATCAATCTCTAACCAACCCAACCAAGAAACCACAAACACAATTAAAATAAAAAATGAACACTATAGATCTATTAATTATGACTAAGTCCTAATAATTAAATCTCAAGTATGAGCAAATATTCTTCGACCCTTTAAATACCTTTTTATTTTGCTCATATTTTTCTTTCTTTCTTTCCTTTTTTCTTAATTTCAAACTCCATATTCATTCATTTAACATTCGTTTCTTTGGCCTTGCCTAATCAGCTCATTCATAAACTATTTAAACTCGAGTTTATTTCTTGTTCTTGGAAATTCCTTATTTTAAATTTAAGTGACATATTATCAACACCACTAATTAGATATATTTTCTTCATTTATTAGTCAACACCACATTTAACCTTACATTATGGAATTCTTAAAAAGACACGAAGGTCATATGCATATGAGTGATTCAACCACATCAATGGCAATGTCGGCCACTTCAGCAGTTATGGACATGGCTTCAGCAACAATGAGCATGGCAATGCCATCTTCTACTTCCTCATCATCGGGTATGGCTATGGAAGGTATGGACCACGGTTCTTCTCACATGGCAATGAACATGTGGCTTACAGCTTCATTTAAAGATTATCCTGTTGTGTTCAAAGATTTAAGAGCTAGCACCAAAGCTCAAGCTTTTGGGATATTTGTGTTGTTATTCTTTGTTGCCTTCCTTGCTAGAATGTTGGAATTTGTTCGAAACTATCTTGAAGAAATTGTTTGGAAAAATAATAATTATGCCGAAGTAGAACAAGGGATTTCTCAACATAGTGCCAATTTACAATCACCACCCGTCAAATCCTGCTGTGATGATAATGCAAAAGAAGTTGTTTCAGATGAAAGTATTGATAAACAAAATTCCCCACAACATGAAGAAACCACAAAAGCTCGTGGAACCGGTAAATCATTATCTTTGGCATCAACTATTTCTAGAGATATTATTAGACTTGCATTATGTATTATTCCAGATTTGTTTGCTTACTCCTTGATGTTGGCTGCTATGACCTACACTTTGACTTATTTCTTTGCCGTGGTTATTGGCTCCGGTGTTGGAAGATTTGTTGCTGAAAGATTAATGGAACACTACAGAATTAAAAGAGGTCCTCCTAGAAATTGTTGCTAAACAACTAAACATAAATATACAGCTAAACATAAAAAAGAAAATTACTTTGTTTTTTTTTTTTTTGAAGTTGAAGTATTCCTAGGTTTTATTAATTAGCTATTACGACGGATAATATGTGTTGCTCTAACTTTCTATAGATTCGAAGCTAATTATCAGTATATAATAATTGTAAGTAATAAAAGTATGAATAGTTATCCTAAGAGAAGTAGTATATAATAGAGAATAATAAAATAGTAATGATAAAGGATTCGTCGAACTCTCTGAGTTGAATTCGAAAGGACTGCACATAAAATATTGCAGATCCTGTTTTACAACAAAGTATAATCATATAATTATAATTCTTTAAAATACAGTTTACATAATAATTTTTTAATTAATAATATACAAATATATATAATATGCCCTTGAAAAACTATATTTCTTTTTTCTAATCAAATATTCCGTCAATTTTCTTAATCAAATCATTATATTTCCCTTTATTGAACAGTGAACCATTACCATCAGCCAATTTTTCACTATAAATCAATCTTGCCAATGTATGGTATGCGTCTTTAGTGTAGTTGTCTCGTTTGCTCTTGATAAATCTAAGTAAATTGAATTCATTCATAGTAAACATTTCAAAATATTCAGATGCCTTTGTGAAATCAATTGTCTCTGGATTAGACGATAAGTTTCTTAACATTTGTTGTACTGTTGAAATGTTTAACAATATTCTCTTAATACCATTGCTATTAATCTTTCTCACAGCTTTGGATCTAGTGATTATCAAATCATTAAGGAATTGAGAAAACCCAAGAAATATACTTTCTCGTTCAATATCACTAACAGTTTTAGATAACTTATTATCCATGGCAAATATTTCTTGGTTCAAATTGACAATAAAATGATCAGCATCGCCTGGTTCAGTTACAGGACACCAATCAACGTGTTTAAAAGACATAGTGACAAAATATACTGCTTTACACCTCAATTCATATCTCAAGGCCAACAAGGTTTTGTCTCTAATCGATTCAAAGTTATGGATAATATTATTAAACTCACCAATTTTTTCTGAATTCAAGGCAAGGTAAATATTATATTGTACAATATCAGTTCCATCTGGGGTAAAGTTGATTGCCTGTCTTCCGTTTTCTAAGAAAGACCAATTGTATCTTAATTTGTCCACTGTCGAAACTTTGATAGTCTTGTTTTGCTCATCATCATAAATGCTATAATTGGATTCCTTTTTAACCAAAGGTAACCAAGAAAGTATCCAGGTGGTAGTTAACAACAAATACACAATCTGAGCATATGCCTCGTGATCTAACAAATCTTCTTGGTGTGTCACGGTTTCATCATGTAAAACAACTTTAGATTCTGATTCAATTAGTTCTTGTAATTCGTTAGCAGTTTCACCTTGTACTCCACGTTGAAGAATTTTACCACTGATCTCAGTTAACACAGGTATCTTCATCCATTTACTTACCCTCAGAGGTGGTCGCACAATGTTTGTACCTTCACCAGTGGACAATAACTCTTGATACAACTTGTTGTACTCATTAGAAAAATTCTCTAACGTCTTTAAGACGGCCCCTGAGAAATTCTCACGATATGACAATGAAGTGTTTAATATTAAACACAATTCAAGAAACATTTTTTTGAAATTATATGCATTTTCATAAATGATCAAATTGGATTCAACATTGCTAACTGCATTACCAAGAATTTTGAAATTTGAATCTTGACTTAAAGATATTAAATCTAGTTTCAATCCTGAATTCACCGGCATTGCTTGTTCAATTTTCATAGAATAAGCACCACCAACTTGTTCTCCAAAATTGAACTCAATAGTGTTTCGTAAATATGACAAAAAGGATATTTTCATAAAATCCTCAAAGAAATGAAATGATGTTCTGGCATGAACACCTCTGGTTTTTTCATCTTCAAAGTCAAAAAAAATTCTTTGTGACCCATCAATGAAAATTAAAAAAAATTCTAAAATGATTCTCATATTGAACAAATTCTTGGGAACCAACACTTCAACAGTTGCATTAAATGACTCATGTTTGACATACGGAGTAGCGGTTTCTATAATAGCTCCATTGTTATTATCGTCCGAAATACTATATCCGGGAAACACATCGGCCAAAACATCAAGAATTTCTTTTGTTGTTTTATTGGAAGGGTTATAAGTCACATCTTCAAATTTGAACAACTCTTTTTTCCCTAATGCATTTGAAATCTTATTACGATTGGTGGCACCAGTAGTGTCTGCCAAAGAATGTAACTTATAATTGTGGTCGTCATAAATGTAATTCAACATTAATGCCTTCAACTCCTTTTGGATTGTCTTCCAAATTGTAAACAAATTACGTGCATGGAAAGTATCCGGTCTCCCCATTTGAGGACTATCAAAAGTAGGTGTGCTTTCAGCAACAGCCTTTGGTGTTGACGGCGCTTTTCCTTCTTGCAATAATGTCACAATTTGAGTTATTACTTTATGTCTTTGGAAAGTAGCCAAACACCTGATAAAGATTGATCCAAACAAGTCTTGCAAAAGAACAACAGCCGAATCACTAAATGAACCATGCACAATAACGTCAAACAATGAGCCATGATCAAGGTGCTGCATTTTAGATAACTTCGATAACGCATGCCCATTTCGCAGCTTAACTGCCTCTGTGGTTCTGTTAATTAGACCATGCAATTCCAGTTGATTAGTGTCAAGTAAAACTTCAACTGCTTGATTCAACCTGTTGAGTTTGGATGCTGTAAGCAAAAGCATATAAATGTAATAGAATGACTCTGTGTTTGGATTCAGAGTTGAGTCTAACAAGATTTTGTAATCGATGACTCCATCATTCTTACTATTATGAGCATGGAGGTCAGGCAATTGATTAACTATAAAATTTTTCACTGGAGAAGTCAAAAAATCGACCACTTCCGATATATCCAAATTTGCTGAATTGAAAATAAATTGTTCTAAATTCTTCAGATCTAACAAAGTCACAAAGGAAGTCAATTGTGGATTACTGGAATGAATAATATTCTGCCATGCAATGGCTCCTTCTTGTGGGTTTCTGTTGTATTTTAAATAGATCTCATTCTGTAGTTCATCAATAATCATATCAAATAGTTTGTTAGACTGTTCTTCAAGATATGTTTTTATCCCATTCATTGCCGGTAATGACCACAAATTATATTTTTCTGCCGTTTTGTATCCTTCGGAAATCACGTCGTAAACCTCGTGTATCTTTTTGTCAATGACCAATTGATCAATTTTCCCAGGTATTTCGTTCATTTCAGCCATTGCATCCAATACTTCAATCATCTCTGAATACTTGGCAGAAGCCAGTGACAATTCACCCAACACTGCTGATCGATCGTGCACTTCTTTATTGGAGTATTCCAAAAAGTTCTTGATTTCCAAAGAGTCTTCCTGAGAGTTTTTCATTGTAGATAGTAAGGTATTATATGATCCCATACTTTTGTTGAATAAATCGTAATGTTCGTTCACCACACTACGTAAAGCTTGTTCGGAACTCTCTTTCAACATGTTGAATTCTTGTAATCTATGGGCTAACCCAACTGAAGTATCATCTAACAATGCCACTGCCATTTCAATTGGATTGGCATCTTCTCGAAGCATTTGAGGCCAATCATATTTTATTGTATTGTAGACTTCTTTCAAGGAATAAAGGGATTCGTCAACTGTGCGCAGATCATAATCATTGATCCTAGGGGAATTACCAGAATATCTTCTTATCGACATAATGACCTCGGAATTTGTTTATATATCCAAAGATAAGATCAACACTTTCTTATAAATTGATTCAACAATGATTCTTAAGTTCAACAGGGTGTGAATTTGTGTTGGCAGAATTAAAGTAGTGTATTTATTTTTTTTTTTTGCTGTTCCCTTTGAAATTTCGATTTGTTCGTTTTTCGGAATTACCCACACACACACGGGCTCGCGAACTGCTTCAACTACTCTTTCCACTCGCTCGCTCGCTTGAAATTTGAATCGGGGCTACTTTACTCGATTTTTTTTTTTTTCACTCTACAATTCCCAACTAAACATCAGAGTTATTTTTTGACAACCACCTTTGCAAACACAATATGGAACCAACACCTCTTATTGAATTGAGTGACGATGAAGATGAGATTGATCTTAAAGTGAATATTACAAGAAAACCAATAAGTTTGACAACCAATGAACCAGAAGTGATTGAACTGTATGTATTTTTTGTTTGTTTGTTTTTGATCAAAACATATTTACGACGCGTATTGTTTGATTTACTAACATTCTTTAATACGCAGACTTAGTGATTCATGTACCGAAGATCCTCCTATTTTGACATCAATACAGTCTAGTCAAACGAAAGACTTCCGATCAAGTCCCAACCCGAAACCAAACCAAACATTCATTTCCACAAACAACCAGACATCAATTTCCAAACCCACATACACTTCAACTGAGAAAATTACAGATGTGATTGTTATAGAAAGTGACGAAGAGGAAACTAGCATAGTGCAGAAAATTAGTGGAACTTCAAAAATAGTGGCGTCAACACGGTTACCATCGTCTCCAGTTAGCATTGCAAACCAAGAACCAGAGAAAACAATGAATGATTCAATAGTGGATTCTAGTTTTTCGTTTCTGATGGATAATCTTGTAACAACAATCCGTAATGGTGGACCTAAACTATTATCATCAAAGCCTGTTTCTCATCCTGTATCAGCTGGATCGGGATTATCATCTGGCCCAAACCCTGTTTCTAGTAGTTTTAAAATGCCACCGTTTGTGAAATGGCTTTCTAGTGACGACGACGACGATGATGAAAAAGAAGAAGATCCAATTGTACCTACATCACAACCGGTTCCACATGAAACAAATTTTGATGCTCAACTAGCAAAAAGATCCAGAACTGTGCAAGAACCACCTCAACTGGCACCAAAACCAGTAAAGCGTTCTAAAACTGTTGATCAAGTAATAGATTTGCCGCGTATTGATAATTTCCAGTATACATCAAAGGATTTAAAAGAAGCTAACAGAGCTACAAGAAAGAAAGAAGAACTTTTTGCAGAAATGGAATTACATATGGCGGAGTCTGTCTATTCTAGATTGGAAGATTTGGTCAAAGATTTCCAACTGCGTGTTATAAAGGTTTCATATACGTTACCAGTGATTTTTTGGAAACGAAATATAAATGCAGCTTATGATAAAGAAAGAGATATATTTATACCGTGCCATCCTAGAAGGGTTCTTGAAAAGACATTTGTTTTGTATTACCATGCATCAGTATTTTTTGAAAAACTACGAAACCACACTTTGAAAGCTGATGTATCTGCAGCAAAGCAACAAGCATTGGCAATAACACCAAATGAATATAATGTAATACTTGTGGTTGAAGGGTATGATATACTCTTGAACAAAATCAAAGCATATGAACAGAGATTATTTAAAAATCAAGTTCTTCAAGGTTTAAATGTTGAAGAGCAAAGAAGACGAAGAAAAGATGATACGGAAATGTCTAAATACCCGTCCTCGTCAGAGATTGAACATTTAGTCAACAAGGCCCAAATAGACTTGAAGGCAAACATTTTTATGGTAAGAGCAAAACAAGAATCGATTATGTGGCTCAACTCATTTACACACATGATTGGTCAATCGCTATATGACAAATTTGAAAGAAATCAGGGATTGGCAAATCTCGGAAATGTTAAATCGGGAGCAGATACCAAATCAACTTTTTTGCAATCAATGAAACAATTCAATTTGATGACTCAAGCAAAAGCAGATATTTTGTATGTACTGCATCAGTCTCTACATCTGATGTACACCAAGCTTCGATCTCATGGAACGTTGGGCAAAGATAATTTGAAGAGAAACATTGTGCCACCTTCAGTCGATAGTAGTATGAAGAAGTTTTTCACTGCTGATGATCCAGATATGGTCATTAATTAATACACATATAGTTATATACATAAATACACAATCTAAGAGGATGTGGCCTGTTTGGCATTATTGAGATCATCAATATTAAGTTTCTCACTCAACCCTTCAACCACTTGGATTCCTCTATTTATTTCATATTTTTCTTCTAAGCTAAACTCATAGTTTAATTGATTCAATTGAGAAACAATGTTTAAAGATTTGTCCACCAAACTAGTATTTGAATCCTCATTCAATACCGAGGCTAAATAGTGAGGTAATTTTGCATCTTTGAATTGTGCTTTCAAGCTATCGTCTAACCCATTACTCAAAATGGATGATATTAATGATAAAATTCTCAATTGATACTTGTTGTTCTTGTTATCAAAATTAATGAGTTTCAAACCTTGCAATTTCTCAAACTTTGCATATCCAGGTTGAAAATTTCTGATAAATGAAGAAATAGCAAACAATGCCTTCAGTTGTAATTCAAATTTTTTGTCATCTTGTGCTAATTTTATTAACTCGCTCAATCCTTCAATTTCATTGAAATCTTCTTGAGATTTGGGGTTGTTTTGTACAGCGGTTCCAATTATTCCACAAATAAGTACTTTCAATTCAACAGGGGTATCTTCTTTAGCTAAAATGTCAATCAATGGATTCCATAATTTCAAATTACCAATATTATTTGCATTATCTAAATTTTCAATCAACATTTCGAAATTTTCCAAGGCAATCTCTTTATCTTCTAATGAAACATCGGTTGATTCAACAACTTTTATACTTTCCTTCATTAATGTGGCTTCATCGGGACCACCAAATAATTGATTAAGTGCCTTTTGGTCGGGTTCTCCAATCTTTTCAAGAGCTGCTTTATCCCCTGATTGTTGTGCAATTGTCCAATGTAATAATTTTTCCATACTAGTAATACGAAGCTTTCAATAAAAATTTGAGGGGTAATAAAAGGGATTTCAAAAAAGAATAGTTAACTAGCTTTATTTATATAAATTAAAATAGGGAATGAGAAGAACTTTTGATATTCAATCCTTTAATGAAACAAGTTTTTACAATTTGCAATAGTTCCATCTGGTTCGATGGAGTTTCAATAATTTTTAGTTTCATATTTGCTTACTTCGAGAAGGTTCCAGATGAGCGCGACATTACTACGACATTTGAGCGACATTTAGATCTGACCTGTATATAGAAGAATCAATCAAATGGCTTTCTACCACATAAGGGTTAACGGAACTACACTAGTGTCCTAGAATATATATACTAATTTGCAAAACAAATGCTGGCAAAAAAAAAACCTACAGTGGTGGTTATAATAAATTATAGATATGAAAAAGGAGATGCAGCAACTGTTGAGAAGTTGTTAATTAGGAAGCTTTATACAGTATTACTATTATTATTACTTGCTGCACCACCTGATGAAATATTAAAAAATTGTAGTATTGCGTGTGTATCAGGAGGCATGCGAAATATGGAGCGTTCTTCCCCGGGATAAACTCAATCGAGGTATTTTTTTTTTCTTCACTTGAACACGAGACGCTTTGACATTGACCAAATATGACGCAAACATTATGATTTGGTGATTGTTTAGCTATAGGGAAGGCAACTGGAATAGGTGTCATATGATCTAGGGCTAGAATTGATCAATTTGAGCAAGAACAATAGACGTGGACACTAATTATTAATCTTGATTTCATTACGTATGTTCAAATTTGTTTTCTCTCTCTTCCAGTTGTGCGTCTACTGACTCCTGATTGAATTTTTTTTTGTTCACTTTCTACGAAAATATATAAATCCTCTTTCAATTCCAACTCAATTCACTCCTCATTTCATTCAATTGAATTTTTTTTTCTTTCTTCTTTCTTTTTTTATTTCTTATATTTTCTTATATTTTCTAATTCAATTTTTCAATCAAGCGATTATCAATTGCAGAAGAATAACTATCAAAATGTCATTATCTAACAAATTATCAGTCAAAGACTTAGACGTTGCTGGAAAGAGAGTCTTTATCAGAGTTGACTTCAACGTCCCATTGGACGGTAAGACTATCACCAACAACCAAAGAATTGTTGCTGCTTTGCCAACCATCAAATACGTTGAAGAACATAAACCAAAATACATTGTCTTGGCTTCCCATTTGGGTAGACCAAACGGTGAAAGAAACGACAAATACTCATTAGCTCCAGTTGCTACTGAATTGGAAAAATTGTTGGGTCAAAAAGTCACCTTCTTGAACGATTGTGTTGGTCCAGAAGTCACCAAGGCTGTTGAAAATGCCAAAGATGGTGAAATCTTTTTGTTGGAAAACTTGAGATACCACATTGAAGAAGAAGGTTCTTCCAAAGACAAGGATGGTAAGAAAGTCAAGGCTGATCCAGAAGCCGTTAAGAAATTCAGACAAGAATTGACTTCATTGGCTGATGTCTACATTAACGATGCCTTTGGTACTGCTCACAGAGCTCACTCCTCTATGGTTGGTCTCGAAGTTCCACAAAGAGCTGCTGGTTTCTTAATGTCCAAAGAATTGGAATACTTTGCTAAGGCTTTGGAAAACCCAGAAAGACCATTCTTGGCCATTTTGGGTGGTGCTAAAGTTTCTGACAAGATTCAATTGATTGACAACTTGTTGGACAAGGTTGATATGTTGATTGTTGGTGGTGGTATGGCCTTCACTTTCAAGAAAATCTTGAACAAAATGCCAATTGGTGATTCTCTTTTCGATGAAGCCGGTGCTAAAAACGTTGAACACTTGGTTGAAAAAGCTAAGAAGAACAATGTTGAATTGATCTTGCCAGTTGATTTTGTCACTGCTGATAAATTCGACAAAGATGCCAAAACTTCTTCTGCTACTGATGCTGAAGGTATTCCAGACAACTGGATGGGTTTGGACTGTGGTCCAAAATCTGTCGAATTGTTCCAACAAGCTGTTGCCAAAGCTAAGACCATTGTTTGGAACGGTCCACCAGGTGTTTTCGAATTTGAAAAATTCGCCAACGGTACTAAATCCTTATTGGATGCTGCTGTTAAATCTGCTGAAAATGGTAACATTGTTATCATTGGTGGTGGTGATACTGCTACTGTTGCTAAGAAATACGGTGTCGTTGAAAAATTATCCCACGTTTCTACTGGTGGTGGTGCTTCATTGGAATTATTAGAAGGTAAAGACTTGCCAGGTGTAGTTGCTCTTTCCAACAAAAACTAATTGATAGTCGATAATATAGTTACGTTATATAATATATAAGTGTTATATGTATCTTGAATATTAATTGAAAACAAAAAAAAAAAGTAAAAATTATATCTACCAAAAACTACCGAGGTATCTTTATATCAACTACGTATCGTAAAATAGTAAAAGTCTTTCAAATCCAAATAAATAATGTTGTGTGCTATTCCTTTTTTTTTTCGTATTTATCAATATCTATTATCTAAACTAATTTACAATTTAGCTTTACCAGCACAAATCAGAGACCAGTCATCTTCAGTTAACTCAGTATATTTATCACCATTCAACCAGTAAATCATTTCTTTACCGTCTTCTCCTTTTGGTAATTTTTGATTTTTGAATTGATTCTTTGGCACCTTGTGATTATGAGATGCTTCAATAGCACCTATTTTAAGGAATGCAGGTTGAGCATAACTTGGTAAAGACTTGGTTACGTGTTCATGTATTGCTTTCAAGATTTCTTCATGTTGTAACTCGTCTTTTGGTTCACAAACAGCAAAACAGGCTCTACCTTCATGGTTTGGAACTTTGACACCAACAACAACCGATTGTTTAAGGGTTTTTGATCCCATCAATTCATTTTCAACTTCGGTGGCTGACACATTTTCTGATTTCCAACGGAATGTATCACCTAATCTATCAACAAAATACAATAATTTGTCTTCATCCATTTTCAACAAATCTCCACTTCTGTACCAAGCATCACCTTTGCTGAACACGTTGGTGAGGATTTTACTGTTAGTGGCTGATTTGTTACCATAGTAACCTTGGAATGATTTTTCGATATCTTGTGGGTTTAAAATTCTCATCATCAATTCACCAGGTTCATTGTAAGCAGCTTCAGTACACAACCCTGTCTTTGGATCTCTCCAAATTTCACTTTCATCTTCAGGATCCATCTTAGCTAATTTTTGTTGTGTAGATAAAAATAAATTGATGATGGAACCGTATTTACGACAGGCACCAACACCGTATTCACCATATTGCAAATTAGTGGTAGCAATTGGTGATTCAGTGGCAGCGTAGAATTCACCAATTCCATCAATGTGGAATCTAGATTTGAATTCAGACCAAATGTCACGACGCAACCCATTACCATAAGCAATTCTAACATTATGTCTATCTTGATCTGGGTGAGGCTTTGAATTCAATAAATAACGACAAACTTCACCAACGTATTGAATATGAGTGGCTCCACATAATCTTGCTTGAGTCCAGAACGATGTTGCCGAGAATTTTTGGGAAACAGTAACACACCCGCCTACAATTAAAGTTGGACATACCCCCAACATTGCTGCCGTAGAATGGTATAATGGCATTGCTGTTAACACACTCGAGTTTTCCTTGATTTTCATAATGTGGCCAAAGATAACTGAAGCCATAAATGCCTTTCTCCAAGACATTATCCCTGCTTTAGGTAAACCAGTGGTACCAGATGTGTAAATCAAAGCACAAGCAGAAGAATCGGTATCTTGAGGTCTTCTAGTGCTATCTTTAGCTCTGTGCTTTGGAGTAGATTTAAGTCTCAAACGATCAAACAAGGCAAGTTCATCAATGTAGTGTATTTTTGTGTTTGGTAATTCTTCGGCAATTTGGGATTCAGTGTCTCTAATTGGTTTGTCACAATCTGGATCAACAAAAACTTGACTAACATTGGCAATCTTAAGACAATGAACCAAAGGTTTATCCTTGGTATTGAAATTCAAAAATGCCGGTAATGCACCAATATTCCATAATGCCAACCATAATATAATGAAAAGTGGTTTGTTCATACAAGCAACACCAATGGTATCGTTGGATGTGACACCATACTCATTCTTCAAGATATAAGAGTATCTCAATACCATATCATACAACTCTTTATAAGTAAATTCTTCAAGATCAAATTGATCATCATAAATGCTGTATCCATTTTCATCAACCTGAGGCTTTGGTGGATTCTTCTTAGGTCTTGGGAATGCTAATGCCTTGTTGTTGCTGTATCTCAAAGCAGAATCCTCAAATGAGTACCAATAAGATGCTCTACCTCTCGAAGATTTCCATAAATATGGAAGTGCATTTCTTGCAACTGTCAGTGCCAACAGAAGGTCATCTGAAATCAAATATTTGGCTTCTAATAATTGACTACCAAGTACGGCAGCAACTGCTAATTCCAAACCTGACATAACTGAAATCTAAGTCTCTTTTTTCTCTGTAGTGTAAGTAAACTTTATTTGTATTGTATTATTTTTTTTTTCGGTATCTGACAACAACTTATGAGTGTGTGTGCTTGCTATTTAATCCGAAACAATGTTAAAAGATTCAAATGAAATGAAATCAGTTCTTATGGAAACAACAACTAATGAATGAATATTAAAATTCAAGTAAATTAAATAGAAATTCAGAAGAAGAAAAGAAGTAAAAAAAAAAAACAATTTTGAAAAAATCGAATTCTTTTATTGGAAATTATTAATTTATTTATAAAAAAAAAATACATAAAACTAACAGAATAAGAAAGATTTTAAAGAAAACGTATCAACGGACATAAAATCGATTAGCAAGTTTCGAAATTATTAGTCCCCCCCCCCCTCCATCACCTCCTCCACCCCACAAACACAAAAAAAGAAAAAGAAAACAACTAGTCTTGTATCTAAGTTTAAAGATTTCAAGTTATGATGTATTTTTGGCTAATTATCTCATAAATTTCGTTGTTGTAGTTTGACTTTCTTTTTTTTTTTTTTTTCACAAGGAATCATTAAACAACTTCTCCGCAAAAAAGAAACAAATTACTACTTGTAGGTAATAAAAAGCAACTATTACAACACATACTGGAAATTACCTGTCTAGCCCTTGATGTTTTCTTTTTCCTTGGTATGGATTACTTTTAAGTAGTCAATTCGAGATGTTATTTTTGTTGTTGGGCTGCACATGCTAATTATGAATTTGATTCTTCTATTTCTCGAGCTTTCATAATTGAATTATACTGACTTAAAGTTTTTTGTGGTTTAGTCATATCGAACAGATAATGATATCCTAGAACCTTCTAGCAGTCAATGTAAATGTAGTGTGAGCCAGAAACTCTATTCATTGTTATTTGCCATCGTCACAATTTTTTGTTGAGGTCGCAATTTATCCGAGCTATTACTTGTTATATGGTCCCTTGTTTCTTGTTCTACTAGTTAACATTCTTTCTTTTGTTTTTCACATGATTCCAAAGTGCGTTTTGGTTGGGTGCCAGAAGAAGTAAAGTACGTAATATAAATTTATGCACGATTCGGAAATAACATTTGTTTTTTTTGATAAATACCTACTAAAACCAATTTTGTGACACTCCAATTTAACAATTATTGAAACGAGAAAAAAAAAAAGGGAGCAAGATCCAAAAGGTTAAACCTCCTTTACAACAGTCCTCGAGAAAACAATCACAACCTCGAAATGTTGAATTAACAACACTTGAATGGGACTAGCCTTTTGGAGGGTATACTTCACTAAACAGTATGTTCAGGTGAAAACCAGATTTCATTCAAAAGTCTACAACTCGAGACTGCCGATTGTCAATATTTTTATGAAATTTCAAATCGCTCGAAAGGATGCCCATCTTCCAGGAATGCGAGAATGAATCAAAAGTTGACCCTGAACTCGGCTCCTCGAGAATTGGTGGTTGTTGTTTAAACAATGGTGCACTGAAGTATTTTTCTGTGTGTTCTGTTGAAAGCGGTACTGCTGAGTCAATGTGTATTTTGGAATGGTTAATATCGTTGAACCACATAAAGATATTTTCATCGTGACGAGAAAGTAATTGGAATATCTCCTTGGCCTTATCTTGTATCACCAAGTGTTGATCATCTGAAAGTCCATATTGTACCAAAGTTTTCAATTCAATGTTTGATTCTTGTATATACTCTTTCATGCAACAGTTGCCATGTTTCACTATCAAGAGTTTCAAAATCTCATAGAAAAAGAATTTGTTTCTATCGATGTTGGAAATATCTATTGCTTGGGCAATCATAGGAACATATCCAATGTAATCATTGCACACACTGTGGTTTATCGATTCCCGTATAACTAATCCCAACTTGAGTTCATTGTCGTTTTCCATCTCTTTGGATTCCGCAAAGATTGTGTCAAGTCCCAATTGCAAATTACATAAGATCTTGAAAATGGTATTTCTTGTTTGCACAATAGGGTGAGGTAAATTCCAGTTACTGAATTGTAATTTCACAAGATTGCTTTTGGCATCAAAGTCATAAAAACGGTAATGTGACCAGCTATAAGTGAGCAAACTTTCTATTAATAGTAGCTTTAAAACCACACTCGAATCGAACATCATAGTGAAAACAAGTCCCATATCTACCAAATTTTCAATGCAATCATTAAATGCTTCAAGAAAAATGTTGGGATTATCCAAGAGTTCAAAGGATTTTCCAATTGACAATATCCGAAGTAGCAGAAGCTTTTTTGAAATTTTGCAAGACGATGTTATTATTTCATTCTCGGCGTCTCGTATAACTTTGGCAGCTTTCCATGCATTGTCAAATGTTGTGCGAGGCAAAACTATAGTACAATTTAGTAAACAGGACATTGGAATCTTTTGCTTTTGTTTGTATTTGAAAACGTTATTTAAGACACCACCTATCATAGCTTTAGTTTTGTCAAGGGCCATTAAGCTGTCTATGCTGTAAATCGATTTTGGTTGAATTGTGACAAAAGATGGAATTGTTTGTTTCTTAGTGAACTTGGTTATCGATTTGTCAGTGAGACCACTGTCATACTCATTTTCGTAGTATACCTTTTCTGATTCAGTGTGAGACGATGGCACATTATAGTTTGGTGATGTATCTTCTTTGTAGCACCACTGTTGTGCGTTTTCAATTTTTGGCTCTTTATCCGTAAACTGTGTCATACCAGAGATTGCATTGTTTTTACTTGACATTGGAGTTTCATGCTGATTATTTGTTTCAGTATTGGTTGCTTCTCTAACTTGAGCTTTGTCTATTTTGTTGCATAATGGCAGTGGCCTGTTTGCTTTTTTGTTGGTGTTGTTCCAATTGTTTAACTTCAAAGCCTCATTTGTTGATGATTTGATTCTTCTTCTGAATGCAAAAGAATATTCTCTTATTCCAAACGAAATAGAACTCAAAAGGATTAGCAAAACAATTATCGTCATAAATATATAGAAGGCATTTGCAAGAATTAAACTGTCGGTATCAGTACTCATAGGGATAGATTTAGCATTGGCGGCTAACGGCATGATATTAGTGTTGCCAGAATTATCTAGACCATCTCCATTGCCACCTATTTTCAAATATGAGTTTTTATAATTGTCGATAATATATTGAGGCTCTTCATGATCCATCAAGAGATTTTGTTTGTAAATTGGTTTTTGAGGAGACCGTTTGAATAGGTTAACTTTTCTTTGTAGATCCTGAGGCTCTATCATATTTAAGTATTGGAATATCTTTTCAATATTAACAACAACGCTAAAAAGTTTATACGACTCATTAATACGAATGGATCTATGAAGGAGAGAAGGAAAAATTTATTGATTAAATTACAAAATTATATTAAAAAAAAAAAAGAAAGGACTGAAGATAATTTGTAATGGGAAGTCTTAGCAATCTGATTATATTATGTCTATTGAGATTAATCTGTTTCAATTCTTTTTTACAACCAAATTGGGTTGCCAAAACTCTCACTAGTAATTTGTTCTACTATGGTCTCGTTTATTCGATTTACATATTTTTTTTGTAACGCTAAACACTACCATCTAAATAATTCTACAAATGAGAATTTACTTTAATGTAATCGAATCCAAATCCATCATGAGATGATTTGTACGGAGAGAGAAAAAGGCTCACATCGTCTTTGTGCGTGTTTGAATGAAAAAAAAAAACATCATGCCAAAATTTATAGTGCTACTATTCTCAACCCATAAATATATAAACTACCAGAATTGTTTTATCTGCTTTTTAGTTGTTGTTAGTTCATTCATTCACTAGTAACTTCCCACAACCATATTTTTATTGATATGTTGTCCAAGACCAGATTCTTTTTCACAAAGAATTCACTCGTGTTGAATACTTTACAACAAAACAAGGGTTGTAAATTATCTATTGTATCACGAACAGCACCAGCTTCTAAACTATTTCCATCGTCATTTAAAATTTCAAGGATTTTTAACAATTTAAGTAAGAGAAAGTATTCCACTATTAGTCATAGAGTAGATTCAACTTTCACTAAAACTGAATTTGTCAAGTCTACCCCACCTCCGGTGATTCCACAAAAATCTATTGGATATTGGTTATTAGGAACTTCTACTTTGGTTTTCGGTATTGTTGTTTTAGGAGGATTAACAAGATTGACTGAATCTGGTTTATCCATTACTGAATGGAAACCTGTGACTGGAGCAGTTCCTCCTTTAAATCAACAAGAATGGGAAGAAGAGTTTAATAAATATAAGAATTCCCCTGAATTCAAACAATTAAATTCTCATATTACTTTAGATGAATTCAAGTTTATTTTTGGCATGGAATGGGGTCATAGATTGGTAGGAAGATGCATAGGGGCTTTTTTCATTTTACCTGCTTTGTATTTTTGGGCTAGGGGTAGATTCACTCCTCAGTTGACAAAACGTGTGGTAGGTCTTACTGGGTTATTAGGTTTACAAGGGTTTATCGGTTGGTGGATGGTCAAATCAGGATTGGATGAAGAGCAATTAGCCGAAAGAAAATCTAAACCAACCGTTTCTCAATATAGATTGACTACCCACTTGGGTGCTGCATTTTTAATGTACTTGGGGGTATTATGGACTGCATTTGAAATTTTGAATGAGAATAAACTCGCCAACTTGGCTAAAAAATCGCCAGAAGCTGTGCAAGCAATTCTCAAACAATTAAATAACCCTGCCTTGAAAAAAACCAAAATAGTCGGTTTGAGTTTATTAGCATTGACTTTTGTAACAGCCATGTCTGGTGGTATGGTCGCTGGTTTAGATGCTGGTTTAATCTATAACACTTTCCCACACATGGGTGATGATTGGATTCCAAATGGAAGTGAACTTATGTCTCCAGTCTTTTCCAGAAAATCAGATCAATCAGATCTTTGGTGGAGAAATTTATTGGAAAACCCAACCACTGTTCAATTAGTACATCGTATTTTTGCAACTACCACTTTCTTTGCTGTCTTGGGAGCACATATCTATGTCAACAGAAACAAAGGTGTTGTACCTATTGCTGCTAAAAGAATAATGCATGGTGTTATGGGGGTTGTTACGTTGCAAGTAGCATTGGGAATAACTACATTGATTTATTTGGTTCCAATTCCATTGGCTGCATTGCATCAAGCAGGTGCCTTGGCTTTATTAACCGCTTCATTAGCATTTTCAGCTAAATTGAAGAAACCTAGACCGCAATTTGTACAATTCATCAATTCCAATATGAAAAGCAAATTATTAAAAACGAGAGTTTGATATAGCTAAAAGTCTGTAAATATGTTGTGGTTGTTATTGTTGGCTCCGTTTATAGACATGTGTATTTGTTTATTTCTTGTATATAATATTCTAAAAGTTTACCAAATTCTTTTACTAGACATCTTGTATCTCATAACTTGTGATAAACCTTCGTCGCCACTATCACTACACCAGGAATCTTCATTCAACACTCCTTGTAGTAGTTGTTTGTTTCGTTTTTCTTCAATTGTAGGTGGGATCTTTTCATCGGCATCATATAACTGGGCTCGGGTTGTTGGGTTTATTGTTGAAGGTTCAGTATTTGGTGACCCAGGAAGAAATGATAATCCAAGTGGTGAAGATAGATATGTTCCTACTGCACTGTCATTAATGTCAATACTAGTATCATTTGTTCTATTATCTGGAGGGGATGGGGTACCTTCCAGAAGGTAATCCCTTGTAGCAGCAACACTCCGGAAATCATTTAGTTTCTTTCGTAATTTTTCTTGGTGCTGTTTGTGTTGAGTAACTAACACGTTGGCTATTTTGAAAATCAACATACAAAGGATCACTCTTGTTAGCAATAACGTGAAGAATGTAAGCACAATTAATGACCCACTAGTGATTATGGCGTAGAAATTTGAACCTGCTACGGGAAAAACAAAAATATGTTTTAAATCAGCTAAAATCATCCTCAAGAAACAAACGACGGATGCTAGTAATGGCAATCCGATCCTTCTAGTCAACACAATATAATCAGTAAACTCGTGAGAAGATTTCCCGCTTTTGGTGTTAGCTTTAAACACCTCCAAGAAATCCAAACACAGAACATACAAAAAATTCTTGTAAACTTTAGGACGTATCTTATTAAACTTTGCAATGAAACAATGCTTTATCCAATCAACAAATATTTCGGATCCAATAACCACTACACTGGGTCCAAAAACCGCACCAACCCAACGGTTCCAACTTTTCCAACTATTAGGTATCAACCCCCCAGTGACACTTAGTTGAAGCAAGTTCTTGAGCGCGATAATACCTAACATTAAGGACAATTGGAATCTTTCTGTCAAATCAGCCATGGTTATTTGGAATAAACCTTCACGTTCAAACTTTTTAAAAACAGAACTCTTTAATTCGGAAAACTGGTTCGATAATAGCAACGTCATTAAAGCATTTGAGTATGAATTAGCAGCCACATTCAAGGAGACTGTTTGGTAAATCAAAATATATGCATGGAATGACAAATAGAATGTTGACAATAAATAGAAGGATGCAAAACGATAAATGTTTCTATTGGGTGATGATTCATATAAAACGTTCAAGATATCCTGACCAATTGAGGAACAGAGCTTTTCAGCACACTCAAGAACCCCAAACATTACGTATAGTTTTATATCTGTTTGGCCTCGCACGTCGTGGTACATTCTGGAAATATCCAATTTTCGATTTGACAATACCACTATGGATAAAATTATTATGCTTAAAGTAATAACGTCTTTCTTTATTAGTCTGAAGCGGCAAAATTGAAAAGTCTGTTGCTTCGTCAAAAACTGGTATGCTGATTGGGATGATATGATGAGTACTTTCAAAGGTGCCAATGTAAATAATGATAAAAATGAGTTTAGACATACTAAGAGCCCGAATATCATAAATTTTTCAAGACAAAACGGTATTTTGATCATGTTTTGTAATTCTTCAAAATGATTATCATTCATTGAATCAGTACTTTTCTCCAGTGTTAATGTATCATTCGAATTCAAATTTAGCTCTAACAACAATAACTTATATAATGAGAACCCTTTGGATCCATCTTTGCGTGGTTGATGCACTGAAATTTTATCAAATATAAAACTGAATACAGAATTGGCTCTTGATCGCAGCTGGGCTTGATCGGATGACTTGCAAGGTTTGAGTTGATCCTTTGTAGTTGTTTTGGATTTCCCTCTCACTTGTGGAAATGGCTCTTCAATTTCATTATTGACTATCAGGTCCGTTGTTTTGGTTCGACCTCTACTGTTGCTGCGCGAGCTGTGGCCACCATTGCTTCTCTTCCTTCTCATATGGTATGAAGTATTAGAATGTTTGTTTCGGTGAGTATTTGAGCTGTTAGAGCGTAGTGTAGTATCACAATTTCTCTTTACACTGTTATTTGAATTGGGTGTCCAATAATTGACGAATTGCTATCGTGTTTATATTTTGAATCGTATAAACACATCAATTTGACAAACGTTTGGTAGTTTAGTCTGATATGCGCACACTTCTCTTAACTTGATCAATGACGGAAAACCTCAGTGGTGGTAAAAACAGACGAAAAAAAAAAAAAGGGGGAGGGAGGGAGGTAGGCATGAGGGCACACGAATCAACGAGAGAAGGAGGAGGCAAGACATATACAAATACAAATAAAATAAAATACAATCAGTAATACAATTGCGGCAATAAAAAATCCAACAATCAAAGAACGAACTTTATTTCATTCAAGTCATCAAAATTGCAATTTAACAAATCTCTTTTATTTTCTAATTCAGTGAATCCTGGTTTTTCTTTTTTTTTATTTCTATACAATTATACAATGGAGTTGCTTACCATAGAGAGATTCTTACCATTCTTAGAACCTTTTGATGGTAAAGAATTGTTAACACCATCGGAATGTTCCAAGTTGTCCTTGATTATAGTGGAGGTTTTGGTTGATCGTTATGTTGATTTTAAATTGTTGAAATTCTTGAGCCGGTTTTTGACTCAGGAATTGTATGATGAACTAATAGAAGAGAGGAATATCGAACATGCATGTGGATACATAAAGTGCAATCGGTCACCGAAATCATTGGTGCGTCGATTGTCTATGAATAGTAATGGGATAACACAAGCCGGTTCAGAAAACGATCCAGGTGCATCAACCAAATATCAAATCTACAATAGAAAACCTACCATGATATTACCCAACACGTATCTTTCCCAATACTGTTGCAAAGAACATTACCAAGCTTCGATTTTTTACAGAAACCAACTCAGCAACGAAGCACTTTTTTCCAGAAAGAATATATTTACAACGCCGCCGTTCTCGTCAGATAAATTCAATTGGTACGAGAATTCCATTACCTGTTTGGAAGAAGTAATTGCAAAACACAAGGAATTGAAACAATATGGTAAATCGATTTCCGAAGTGATTGCTATGATGAATGGATTGACTGTGAGTGACTTGAATAATAATAGTGAACTAAATGATGAGACAAACCAATTAATAAAACTAATTGAAGATTTTGAGATTGTGGAGAACAATGAACCCAACATGAATGGAGATCTAGAAGAAGTCGATGAAGAAGGTTATACCCAGGATAACGAAGAAAACATACATGATATAACGAACAATGTGGAAGGTTATGTGACATCCAACAAAAGTTTTGGTGGGTACGTTGTGTAGGTTGAGAAACTATGGGAGGTGTATTCTGTATAAAATAAAACTGTATAACGTTTATAATGCATATATATGTACAATATTACTCAACTATTATCAAAAATCTTTTCCTAGCTTTTTCATAATTTGAGCAATCCTCTTGGTAAGCTTGTAGCCATGCTTGTAATGCTTAAAACCTGATTCAGCCATGAATTCACCAAGAGTTTTACCTTTACCGATTACTTCTTCCTTAGGGAAGAAATCGATAGATCTTTTTGCAGCAACATCGAATATACTTCGTGAACCTGGAGGTGAAACAATCTCACTATGTTTAAAAACGTTGTGTTTCTGCAAGTTTGTGATTAATCGCTCATATTTTTCAACTTGTTCATCATAATGATTGTTGAATGACTTTTGAAGGTGGTCCTGTAATTCCTTTAAATCCATTTTGGAATCTTGAATAACTTGCTTATAAGCATCACGAAGATAATTCGAAGCAATATCTAAACTCTCACTCCACGAAAATTGTTCTAAATCTAATGGGTCGTTTGGTTTCCCGTTCAATTCATTTATATGGATCTGTAGCAATATCTCATACATCTCTTCTGCGTCATACAACTCTTGATAGTATTCTCTTGGATATACAAGTTCTTCAGGGCCAAAACCATGACTACCTTTGATGGGATAACTTCCATCCTTTTGTTTGTTTTCTTCTGTTAAATGAGTTTGCGACTCCCATATATTGATCATTCTACGAAAGAATATCTGTTTTTTGATTAGTTTGGCAATTTCTTCTCGACCAATCTTTTTCTTGGTAGGTTGCATTATGTACGGGACAGGCACAGTTCCTGCTAATGCTTCATGAACGGTGGCTTTATAAGGACCTTTATTATCAAGATCACTTTTCAATTGATCTAAATACAATTTATTAATATCATACTCCATAGCTGGTATAACTATAGCTTTAAGAATGTCTTGATCAAAATTCTCTAATGATTTCGAGCTGGTTCCTCGAATGATGTGATCAAAGTTTAAATTATCACCAGCAGTAAATATTAGCTCTGGGGAATAAGGCAATAATTTGGGGTCGGGGATCTTTTTCAAGCTTTGCAACTCATGCAAAAATTGTTTCAACACTGTATCACCTTGATATTTTGCGTTTGCAAGTCCGTCTTTAATGAACTGTTGTTCACTGTCTGGCATTCTTAGATCTGGGGCATAATATTTTGTCTTTCTCCTTGATCTGGCCAATAGATTTCGTTTCACTTTGCCTCTTGCAGTTTTTTTGGCTGATTCCTCGATCTTTTCTTTATTGGTCAAGTAATCTGCTCGTCGTTTTTGATACAGGAAAACTTCCTTGCGTTGTATATCGATGAATTGTTTCAAATCATCCCAATTGCCACCTAACGCTAGACTTAGTGCTTCATTTAGAGTTATGCCTTTAAGAATTTGCTCTGATATTTGAAAAGTGCTTCCATAGTTGCTTCTAAACCTTTCTTGTATATTATATTTTAATTCAAATTTGTTTATTGAAGCGGGAATAGATGCTAATTGATTCGTTTTCCGTAGCAACGCTCGGTATAATTGACAAACCGCTAGCTTGTGATCATTTCTAGATGTTAATTCCGATACAAGCCTATTCATCTGTCTGAGGTTTTAAATGTTGGAGATCATAGGTACTAAATGTGTGGCCATTCCAATGCACATGGGGACTCGAACTTTGATTCTTAGTAAAAGAAAAAATTATATCGCATCTTGATAGAAGATTCTGATACTTAGATTTTTAAGAAATCGCAATCTTCAATCGCGTCATATCCCAATTTATTCTACCTCAAAATATAACAGACAGCATGGTATGTATAGACAGATTAATCATTTAAAATTGAAATTGATTTTGTATTGGCAACAAATATTAACATTTCATTTAAGCCACCAAAAAAGAAAACAGAAAATACAAGTACCATTCTCAAGTTGAAAAGATATACATCTACTTTTATATTAACGATTGAACCATCACACTCATTAGAGGATATCAAATATCAATTGTGTAACATTATCAACAACTCGGGAGGATTACCTGCAATTCAAGACCTGGAGATGAAGAACGAAGATGAAGAAGATATTGCAGTCCCAAAATCAGAATACATCGATAATGTGGATGAAATCAAGGAAGAAGTACAAGATGAGTCGGCCATAGCTAAGGTACTGGTAGATGATATACGAGTGGCCTATCCAAAAGATTCAACTCAGCCTTATTCCAATAACTGGATTGAATTGAGTGAAGATAGTGATATTGCTGAATTAAGTTTAAAGGATTTCGATATATTGGCTTTTGCATATGGTTCGGAAGAACAAATTGAAATTGTTGAACCAGCTTATGAAGAAAACTAATTTAGAAAAAGTATAAATATGAAACAAGTCTATAGTTTTACATACTTTTAGTATACATTGATTTAATGAAGGTGAAGCAAAAAAGAAAGAATAACAAATAACAAATAAAAACAGGTTATCAAAAGAAATGAACTTAACATACATGTACAACTAATGTTTCTTTCCACTTAACTTTCTCACACCACCAGAGTGTGCTCTTGATGTTTGTGAGTTTCCAGAAGCAATCCTATTTTTGGATCTGGCTTTAGACACGCGCAAAACATTCGTGGGGGATGTACCTGGTGGAGATGATAATGTTTCATTGACTGTTTTTGTTGTTGTTGTCTTGATAATATGAATTGATTGCTGACTAGATACACTGTTGGTTGATATTGATCTCAAAACTCTCCAATCAGAATTATCCTTTGTTTTTGGTGTCACTGAGTCATACCTTGCTGGTGAGCTTTGAATTATATCTTGCATAGTGTTTTCATCGTCAGAATTGTTCACCATTTCTACCTCGTCAATATCTTCAGAGTCCTCAAAATATTTTCTTGGTTGTCCAGGAGACTCGATAGGTACCACAGTTTGGATTTTAGATGCCAAAGCACCACTCACCTTACGTCTTCTAATCGGGGTATTTATTACAGAAGAATCAGCAAGTGGAGATGTCAATTGTTGTTGCAATTGCAATCTTTCTTTTCTTTTTGCCTCTTTTAGTCTTTGTTTATAGTCTTCATAAGAGCACAATGGGAACAAGTTGCCAATTAAAGGATCGGGTCTATTGTCTACTATCATTGTATGTCTCCAGCTTCTAAAATCATCGTGGTGCAAGTAAAGCCAATGTTGTTGAGGACCAACAACCATTCCTGGTCTGATCATTCTCATGTACGCGATACATTCGTTGGCTGTAAATCCATGAGTGTATATGAGATGGGCTCCAATCAAACAACCGGTTCTTCCTAACCCTGCTTTACAATGTACTGCAATTTTTCCACCTTTATTGATAATACACTCTGCAGCACCAATAAATTTTTGAACGTATTCCAAAGTAGGACAAGTTCCATCATCGAAAATCATATCAATGTGCTTAATATTTCTCTTTGTAAACTCTTTTGCGTCGTATAAGTGAGAGTTTAATCTCACAACAAGTTGGACGTTGTTTTCCACGAAGTACTCCAAAACTTTTTGAAATGGTTCGTTTAATCCTCCTCGCTTGCTTTGTTGAGGAGATGCAAATGCAATGAAATCTTTGGATATAACGTTAAAATCTCCTTGGTCGACTCTTTCGTACTGTTCATACTCGTCTAAATCAAATTTGGCCAAGTCAATCATACCTCTCTCTTTAGCTCTCCACATGGCATACACGACATCCTGAATAGTTATTTCATAATCCGCACTGCTATATCCTGCGTCTCTGAAAGCTTGTAAAGGTGGCGTGATTTGAGCAATAGGTTGCAAAACTTGATGAGGAGCCCAATTCTGGAGCAATATCATGTAACAGCATAGTAAACATGCTAAATTGGCTCTTTCCTTAGGGGATGTCGAACTATATATCACGAGTCCCTTCCCTTGGGTTGAGTCTTCGTTTAATTTCTTGTGTAAAAGAACTGCAAAACGATATAAATGCCCAATGTTCAAAGGTCCGAAATCCATGTAAAATGCATTATATGGTAATGCGTCTTCAACTGTGAAATATGCCAAATCTTCTGTATCCCTTTTGTGATGATCATAAGCGCCAAGGTATATTCTATCTGTAAATGGAATTGTTAGTATATAATGTTATAAAAGGTAGAACAATCAATTTGAAGTAGATTTTCCCAACATACTTTTAAGAAACTCTATAAGAGGCACATGAACCAGTGAACTATGCATCGGAAAAGGTGTTTGTGATTGTTAGGTAGTTTAGAATGGTATGGTAGAAACAAACGTGTTTTTGAATGAAAGACAAAATGTACTTATATGTAGAAAATACAAATGAATGATAGACGTTGAGTTAATTGGATAAAATTGAAGACATAAAATAGAAATTCAAAAAAGATCTCTTCCATCAAAATTTATGTTGTTTCACTTTGTTTTTGTTTTGTTTTGATTTCTTTTTTCTTCTTTGAAATCGCTGAATGGAAGCGTACTGTTGTTGTTGTTTTGTTTTTGCTGAATCGGGTAAGATTTGAATATTGTGCACTACTGTAGCAAACCTCAATCCAAGAAAAACTCCAAATCTGATTGTGAGAAATCAAAATTTTAGGTGTATTAATCCTTCATAGCAAAGGAAAGGAAAGCCATGGTACGTTCAGCATAACTATTTTTATAAAGCTTGTTCGCTTTACTAACCGGACCATTGATGATAGTCATCTTCGTTATATACATTTTCTCCAGAAACACTATCAGCATTAACAAAGTTTAGATTTCAAAGTGCCAAAGTGGATAAAGTTCAAGCTGTTATATGTATGTATTAAAACAATGCCTACAATTTTGCGATTGTTTAATTTTGAATACTAACATGTCAATGTTAGACACGATTGACAAAAAAAGTCATGAAATCAAACAAGAAGATGAAATTATAGATTCCATAGAAGAATTGGTTGAGGAATTACCCGACACCTCTCCTAGATACGTCATCCTATCATATCCCTTCAAACTAGATGATGGGCGATTGAAAACACCATTAGTTATGTTATACTGGATCCCACCAACAAGTGGACAAGAAAGTAGAATGCTCTATGCTGGTGCAGTTGAGCAATTTAGAGATAAAGCTGGAGTCTCAAAGTACGTATTACAGGTAATTCTGCCTTTTAGCTGAACACACTAATGTACTAACATCCATTTAGATTGATCAAACTTGAAGAAGAAGAGGACTTTGATGATTTGAAAGAACAATTGATTTAGAGGGGGGGTTAACAGTTCTGTATTATAAAAATGAATGAGCTTGTAACTGGTCTATCTATCATACAGCTCTCCTTTTAGTGTATAATCTGATTCCTGCATATATTGCTACTCATTTAATTTTTTGTTACAAAGTCGTGTGCATTACTATTCTGTAGAAATGAGTAGAGAAAAAAATTTTCAGTTGTTCTTCCTCTTTAAAGGAAAAAAAAAAAATTTTCATTTCCTTTCTTTTCAATCTTCTTTTCTTACCACTAGTCAATCAATAAAATAAATCAGTCATCATGGGTCGTATGCATTCATCTGTATGTTATCAATCAATCAGTCACTAAAATCAGCATCATATACTATTAACATGATAGTGGGAACAGGAGTTTTAAAGAAAAAAATGGATTTGTTTGGCTTTAACAAATGAAGAGGTCTTGCCTAAAGTAAACAATTCGTCTACGGTCGACAATAAACAGTACCTAGAATTGTTACTATATACGCTTTAGGTATTTGATACTTTTCTTTGATTATTGCTAGGGATGAAGAGGAACACTGGGATGGACTAATCGTCTCGGTGTCTCTTCTTTGTCTTAAAATTTCAAATCTAAGTAATTTCAATTTACTTTTTTCTAATATGACATGTCAAATATTGCTCCAGATGTTAATTGGAACTTTCTTTTCTTTGCATTGGGATAAGTTTTACTAACATCTTGTTGTTTAGGGTAAAGGTATTTCCTCCTCCGCTCTTCCATACTCAAGAAACGCTCCATCCTGGTTCAAATTGTCTTCTGACGATGTTGTTGAACAAATCATCAAATACGCCAGAAAAGGTTTGACTCCATCTCAAATTGGTGTTATCTTAAGAGATGCTCACGGTGTTTCTCAAGCCAAGGTTGTCACTGGTAACAAGATCTTGAGAATCTTAAAATCTAACGGTTTAGCTCCAGAAATTCCAGAAGATTTATACTACTTGATCAAGAAAGCTGTCTCTGTCAGAAAGCACTTGGAAAAAAACAGAAAAGACAAAGATTCTAAATTCAGATTAATTTTGATTGAATCAAGAATCCACAGATTGGCTAGATACTACAGAACTGTTGCTGTCTTACCACCAAACTGGAAATACGAATCTGCTACTGCCTCTGCTTTAGTTGCTTAAGAAGGTTAGTTATTTGTATATCTTGTCTTTTTTTTATATATATAAACATGTATATTATTCACTAATTAATATTTTATATCAATAACGAATGGAAAGTAATCGTTTTAAAATGATATGGTTCTCAAAAATTAATTGTAGTGTTTGAAATAGCATGGCTTGTTGCAAGAAATTAGTTTGAAAAATTAAAAGCACTCAAAAAAAAACACTTCTGAAGAGTTTTCGTAGAAGACTTTGAACATTCTTTTAACACTCAACACAATTATGGAAGCCATATCCGATAGACTATTTAATGAGAATGCAAACACGATAGAATCAGGGAATGATGACCCATCATTATTGACTATAATACTAGATCTTTCAATGAAAGGATGGTATAACATCAAAGAAATGATTTCAATACAAGATATCACCAAATCATTACTAGTTTTCTTGAATGGGCATTTGTCATTAAACAATAGTAATCAAGTGGCATTTTTAGTGAGTTCTACTATGGGTTCTAAATTTTTATATCCCGATTTAACTATGGTTGGAAACCCCAACGTGAGTGAACATTCTGAACATTTTCCTGACATGTATCGACTGTTTAAAATGGTTGACCAATCTGTGCTACAACGATTGAACGAGTATATTGAAGAGATTATCAAATTCGAGACAGGGAATGAAAAAAAGGGTTTCAATTGCTTGACTGGAGCAATCAGTATGGCTTTAACGTACACAAATAGAATGTTAACGTTGGATCAATCAATCACCACCACAACTGCTGCTGCAATGACAGCTTCTACGCTTGAAAGTACATCCAACAACAATAATACTAGTGGCACTAGTGGATCATCTAGTACCTCATCTAGCACATCGATGAAATCAAGAGTTTTGATTGTGTCTGCTAATGATGATGACGATCTTAGGTATATTCCATTGATGAATTGTATATTTGCTGCCCAGAAAATGAAAGTGTCTATTGACGTAGCAAAATTGGGTCATAACAACTCATCCTATTTACAACAAGCTTCTGATGCCACCAAGGGGGTTTATTTACACATTGAAGATCCAAAGGGAATAATTCAAGTGTTATCAACCGCATTTTTTATAGAACCCAACCTACGACCATACATTATTTTACCTACAAATTCAAATGTCAATTATCGAGCCAGTTGTTTCATTACTGGGAAATCAGTGGACTTGGGATATGTGTGTTCTGTTTGTTTATGTATTATGTCACAATTGCCTCAAAGTGGTAAATGCCCAGCTTGTGATTCTGAATTTGATAAAAAGATCATTCAAGATTTAAATAGAGAACCTCAAGTTATTTCAAAAAAGAAAAGAAAACTTGAAAATGGGAGTCTGACTAAATAGGCCACCTTCTTATATTCCATCATTTACTATATTAAAGGGATAATCAATGGGATAATTGTGTATTTCAATTAAATGGTGTTTCCTTTCTTTGGGGTTTGAAAAAACTGCCTTACATGACTCCGTATAACATTTGAATATTTTATCACCTCTTTCCTGCTTTATTTGTAGTAGTGGGTTATGGTTCTCATCTATATGTAATGAAAGAAAACTCTTATTGGGAAATACTTTTAGGCATGACTCACATGTATGTTCATGAATGGAAACAACATGTAAATGATATTGTTGATAATCTTCAAATGCCTGATTAAAGCATGGGTGATAATTGCAGAGTATTGATTGATCTCCGGTTATTCTGCTATTAGTTGATTGCTCTTCTTCCTCTTTTTCTTCTCTGACTCTTTTACTCATTTGTTGAACAAGATGATGATGTTGCTTTTAAGGTTAAATATATAAAAAAAAGGACTTACTCTACGACAGAAAAAAAAATAGTTTGATTTAAGTTTTATATTACACTAATCTGAAATACTTGCAAAATAATTAAACATGATTTATTCTCCAATATCTTCATTCCAATCTTGTGGTTTCTCTTTAATGAATTTGGCCATCAAATCAATACATTCTTGATCATTTAAATTCACAACTTCGACACCATTTTCAATCAATAACTTTTCATTACCCAAGAAATTGACATTTTCTCCCATCACAACTCTTTTGAATCCATATAATAAAATGGCCCCAGTACACATACTACATGGTGATAAAGTAGTATAGATGGTACAATCTTTATAAGTTTTTCCTGGTAATCTTCCTGCGTTTTCTAATGCTGACATTTCTCCATGTAAAATAGCTGAATGTTTTTGGATTCTTTCGTTGTGACCTTGGCCTAATACTGTGTCATCAGATGAAATAATACATGAACCAATAGGTATCCCACCTTCTGAGTAACCTGGACAGCAAGTGTGTTAGTAAAGCTGGATTTTAATTGAAAGTTCAGAGTGGGCATGATATACACATACTTTTCTTGGCTTGATCAAGAGCAACTTGTAAACCTTTTTTGTCGTCAAACGTCATGTTAAAATTGTAATAAATGCAATAAACAAAGTAAAGATTGGTACTTTGAAGTGACTGTTGAAAGCAAGAAGAATTGAAAGAGAATTTTACAAGCTTTTTTGCGATGTTTAGCTAAGTTGCTAAAAGCATCACCTTAAAAAAAATCTTGGCCCGTAAGTGCACAAGACGGAATTGAATAGACGGAAAATGCCGTGATAACGCAAGCGGAATTAAAGTGCCGTGAACTTATAAACGTTTGAGTGGACATATTTAAGTTAATTGTGGTATGGCCGTTGAAGTGATAAATAAATATGTGAGTCTATTATTTTACTCTTTCGTTTGCTTATTGTATTACTGGAAGTTCTGTGAAGTGTATGGAAAAGATAATACACATTAAATATGGAAGATCATGACAATTTCTTTTAGCAAGAGGTTTACCCAAAAATCAAAGATAAATATAGCTCAATGATCTTTGTTTTGAACTGCAAGCAAGATGTAATGGCAACAACATAAAGGCTCAAAAATTTAATGTCTTGGGATACTTGATTGGTTATGTTTTTTTTCTTTATTTTTGCAATTTTATCACCTTAAAATTTGAAATGCAACAATAAAACTAAAAATTGGTTGCAAATTATAAATATCTTAATTTAAATACAACAATTATTCTTCAAAGGAATTTACTATAATGTAAGCTATGAAAAGTGACAACAAACACCAAAGGTTGGTTTATAGGTGAGACTGTTTATTCCCCTCAGCACCAATCCCCCTTCTTCATGCATATTAAGAGCAATGAAAAAATTAATACACTTGAAGAACACACCCCGGAGACTTCTTTTAAGCCCCCACCTATTGGTTATGGTGCTCCTAAGTTTGTTGATCAACATTTTTCATTCAATCTTTTGTATATATGCATTCACGATTGAAGTTTAATTTTTTGCGTACTGAGAATCTAAACTTTTTTTTTGCCACGTTCCGGTTTCGGGTCCGCGATTCCCGATCACAAAACTATGGTGGTGATAATTCGTGGGTTTGCAAAGACTCCGGGATTATCCAACAATAATAATAGAAGATTAAACAAAAGGCTGAATATAAAAGAGGGGAGATGAAAATAAAGCTTAGCCTCCTTCCCCCCTCCTCCGGGAAATTGTTGCCGTATCTTCCCACTCGATACGGTACCCCTACCCACCGTTGTAAGTCAAAAGTGGTGGGTGGTGGGGGAGACACACAACAATAATTGATTGATCAGATCTAACCCTACAAGAAAAGAAAATATGTTACATTTCTCTTATAATATTTCATAGTGGGGAAATCACCAGAAAAAAAAAACAGGAGCCGCTGGTGAAGGAAAAAGTAACAATATCTCAAATTATTGAACTTCCAATCAGCCGACGAATTGATTAGTTTTTAAATAATCAGAAATTCCCAATCTATGTGATTTTCTTGAGTGTCATAAATCTAAGAAAATCCAAGAAAGAGAGACCTCAAAAAAAAAAATTCAATTTATTATCAGCAGCGATTTCTAACATCAAATCAAAACTGATTATAGTTTAAAAAAAAAAGAATACAATAAGGAAAAAAAAAATTCACAGTCTTGCTCACTTTTCTTTATATATCAATATCAACAATATAAAACAAAGCCTTCCATTATATTTTTATTTTTCACCTCCCCCTGTTTTGAAATATGTCTAAACAAATTGAAAAGAAACCAATCAGCTTTGCTAATATTGCTCTTGGGGCAGGTTTAAACCTTGCTGAAGTGACTACTTTGGGTCAACCATTAGAGGTCATTAAAACCACCATGGCTGCCAATCGTTCTTTGACCATGCCACAAGCTGCTAAATTTGTTTGGTCTCGTGGCGGGATTTTAGGATTCTATCAAGGTTTGATCCCATGGGCTTGGATTGAAGCCAGTACTAAAGGTGCTGTGTTATTGTTTGTTTCTGCTGAAGCTGAATACCAATTCAAGAAATTGGGTATGAACAACTTTGTCAGTGGAATGGGTGGTGGTATCACTGGTGGGTTAGCACAAGCTTATTTGACTATGGGATTCTGTACATGTATGAAAACTGTGGAAATCACTCGTTCCAAACAAGCCAATACTCCAGGTGTACCACAACAAACTTCATTCCAAGTATTCAAAGAAATTTACCGTAAAGAAGGGATTAGAGGTATAAATAAAGGTGTCAATGCTGTTGCCATTAGACAAATGACCAATTGGGGTTCAAGATTCGGGTTCAGTAGATTGGCTGAAGAATCAATCAGAAGTTTGACCGGGAAATCAGAATCACAAAAGTTGCTAGCCTGGGAAAAGATTGCCAGTAGTGTTATTGGTGGTGGGTTGAGTGCTTGGAACCAGCCAATTGAAGTTATTAGAGTTGAAATGCAAAGTAAAACAAATGATCCGAACCGTCCAAAGAACTTGAGTGTTGCTGGGGCTTTCAAATACATTTACCAACAAAATGGTATCAAGGGTTTATATAGAGGTGTCACTCCAAGAATTGGGTTAGGTGTTTGGCAAACAGTGTTTATGGTTGCCTTTGGTGATATCTTTAAAAGAATGTTGAATACCGATGGTGCTGGTCATTAAAAAAGTACAATAAATGGACAGGCCAAATCACTGGACGTTAGGAAATGAACATAAACTTGATTAATATTTCAAACAGTAGACAAGAAAACTTATTTATAAAGTAGTTATAGATAGATATTATTATTTTATTTTTTGTTGTTGTGATTGATTTTGCAACATCAAAAAGATTAATACACATCCAAAGAAAACAAAAACGGAAAGCTGAATCTATATTTTGATTATAAAACAAATTGACTATTTAATTAGTATTTTCCTGGATTACTGGCACTGCCTGAGTTTGAGACTGTGCCCCATCTATCATAACAGTATAACCCAAACAAAGTGATAACTAACCCTATTGATTGGCTATTAGAGAATTGTTTCAGTTCCCAAATAAATGAAATCAAAATAATAAATATTCTCTTTAAAATGTTGGCAATGGAATAGTTGATAGGACTAACCATTCCTAGTATTTGGAATGCTAACAATGATTGTACAAAATGACTCAATCCATTCAATAAAACTAAACTCATCACATATGAATTGAGTTGCAAAAGTGATATGGCGCCAAAGGCATTATAATTCATCCATTCAGTGACAAAATAAATTGGGCATGTCAAAATAAATCCAATTATAGAACAGTAAAACAATATAGTTAATTTATCTACTTTATTGGAATTGATTCTGAGCGATGATTTGTTGTTCATTGGAATAGCATTAGTAGATTCAACCGTTAATCTTTTTTTGGCAAAAATGTTTTGACTGACAAAAATAATCATGGAAATAAATGCAAATATTAAGCCAGTAGAATAATTATTGTTAGTGTTGATCTTGTCAAGATTATTATTAATAACACTGCTACCAGCACCCGGCACATTGTTTTGATTACTAGTATGGCTTTTTTTATAACAAGTCAACATGATCCCACAACATAATGGAATTAAAGTGACATAGGTTCTCATCCTGTACGATTTTCCAAATAAGAATCGGTAAATCAATACTGTGATAATTGGACTTAATGATTTTATTGTGTGAACGATTGACACTGGGATTAATGAAGTTGCCTTGTGACTTGTTATGTGGCCAATAAATTGGAACATACCCATGGGCAAAGTGGTTTGTATAATCAATCTTGTTGGTGTGATAAATTCTGAAAGACTGATTCTGTTGGTATCAGTCATTGACGGTATAAATCCTGGGGGTAACTTACTGCTAATACTCTCTGGGTTGACTTTAACTATGTTAAGAAATACTAGACAAAAAGTAAAACTAGCAGAAAATTGAAATTGAGTCAATGTTACCGGGAACTTGAAATCATTTAGAATCAATTTTGTTGAGTTCGACGAAATAATGGAGCATAAATACCAACCAATACAAAACGAAACAATCTTAACATCAATAGGAGGCAACCAACTGAAAAAAGACGACGCTAAAAAGTTGCTTGTGGTTACTGATGCGGCAGATAGTATAGGTTCGGGTGACGTTGGCTTGCTGAGTGGTGATAATGGGTAGTTCAAATTCTGGAACGAAGTGAAAGATGGGTTTGAAGATAATGGTGGTGTGTGTAATTGAATGTAGCTGTTGTTGTTGTTGTTGTACCCATAGTTGTTAATATTGCTTGTTAGCTTGGATAAGTTGGCTGATGAAGTGTTTGGGTTAACTTGTGACGAAATATAAGGTAAACCTGCTACTGGAGGTCTTTGTAACAGGTTACCGATACCACCATTTTGATACCGTTTATCATCTGATGAGGCAATCAAATCCTCTATGGACGGGTTGTATGAATTATACTGTTGGTAATACTGATGCTGAGTTTGATCTTGGTGCTGATACATTTTTTAAGCTGGCTGGGATCAAAAGGATTAGGAATGATATATTAAGCGAACGATAGTTGTATCCCAGTTGCAAAGTAAATGTTATACTAGAAAGTGATGGACTTTTGTAGAATAAAAGAATGAACGAAACGGAGTAACAAGAAAATTAAAATAGAAAAAAAAATTAAAAGAAAATGGCGATGAAATTATATTTAACCAGGGGAAATTTAATACAAATGAAATTACGTATTTTTTTTTTATTTATAGCAAACAACAACAACAACAAACATTCTACTCTCAAATACATCTCAAACCCACGAAGAAAAGAAAGGAAAAAAAAGAAATTTCTTTTTTTTGTGTGTACTATGTAAAGTGAATGATTCGATTGCAAGATTAAAATTAATAACCAGTAATCTTTTAGTAAGCGTGGGTGACCTACCAAGAATGAACGTGCACATGGTGGTGATATCTGGTCATACTGGCCGTATTTGTACATATGTGTGAATGTGTGTACATGTGTGTGAACTCGGGTCATATCTTAGTGCCTGAAAAAATTTTTAAACAGATACGAAATTTCGCCTCGCCGCACTACTTTTTAGATGTTCCAGAAACCGTCTATTAATTCAACACAGCATTGAGTATCAAATTACGATTTGAGAGGTATAGGGAATGAACCAATATCGAAGAGTAGAGAAAACAAAGCAGCTAGTTGGTAGATCGTTTTCAGACGCACAATGTTGATTAATTGTAATAATGGGAAAGTGGGTAATTCGGCAATGCAAAAATAATTCTTGGTTTCGAATGTACACCAAGAAGTTCACATTACTCCATATAAATCTTTGTACCAAGAAGTTTGGTTTGCATTCAAGGAAATTCAAAAAAAGGGGGAGAAAGTGGAGAAAGTTAAACAATGCTTAAGCAATAGGGAATTACTTGCTAATAATGGAGCTGGCTATTCATCTCCAAGATTAACTATTATACACGACCGCATATTTTTCTAAATGCTGGGGGCTACAAATCGTCAATCCCACACTAATTTATATTTATCCTTTTCCTTTTCAGGATTAAACTTTTGCAATATACACCACCCACATGTTCAGGATTAAGTTGATTTAGTTTTTGTTGAGATACAAAAAAAATAGAAACGAGAGGGCAGAGTTAGGAGCTAAAGCTGGGTTTTATTAGAAGTGACTCCTTCTTTGTGAATACATGTCGATTTCATAATTTCATACCTTCAGTCAATTGAAGCGATTTACCCTTTTAAAATGACCCTATCCTTCTGATATTGTGGATTGTTTGTTTATCTTAGTAAAGGTAGTGGAGAATTGCTCTTGGAGTATGGTTAGGAATTGTAACATTGATCTATTTTGCAATTTTTTCAACGCGTTGTTGTAGAATCAATTCCCTACTCTAATAAACAAAAGCTAATACACGAAAAGATTTAGCAATTACTTTATATCTATTAGTATTCTGTTATATGCGATTTTGTTTCACATTCTTTTTCAATTTCAGATGTATCAATTGATTTAGAATGGCTTTTGTTAGGAGTAATAATAATTTGGAGCCATCCATAAAACAAACCAATCTACACGACCTACCCTGAGAGATTTTTTATTTTTTTTTTCTTCTCTCTCCCTCAATATTATTATCATCACCAATTATCGGCAATAGATACAATTTCTTGGTGTAACGTACACGCCCAAGATTTGCCTATGGAAAAACAACAATCTACTCCAAAGGAAAAAATAATATAGCAAAAGTAAGATCCAAACATTGTTGCGTGTGTATCTGATTTCTTCTAGTTAAGTTTTGAAAAACACAACAACAGATTCAATTGAAGCTTCTTCGACTCCTTTTCAAACACATTTTTTTTTGCATTTGCTTTGATTATTGTCAAATTTTATTATAAAGTTGTTGTCTAGTTTTGAACACGTAATTGAGGATCAAAAAAGAAAACTAGAATGTCCAGTCTAACGATATATGCAGCCAAGATATTGCTAAAACGAGCTATATCTGGTGATTTGGAAGAAGATACCCCAGATCTAACTACTCCTGATGACGCCGAAGATTCAAATCCAGTTGAAAATGAAATTTTCTCAAGTTGGGCGTTGTTCATTTTATTGTTTTTGTTAATGAGTGCCTTGTGGTCATCATATTTCTTACAGCAACGAAGAATCAAGGCCGTCCATGAAACAGTATTGAGTATTTTTTGTGGTATGATTGTGGGATTGATCATTAGAATGTCACCGGGTCATTACATCCAGGATGCAGTTAAATTCAATCCAGGTTATTTTTTCAATATTTTATTGCCTCCCATTATATTGAACAGTGGATATGAACTACATCAAGCGAACTTCTTTAGAAATTTGGGTAGTATTTTGACATTTGCTATCCCAGGAACATTTATATCTGCCTTGGTTGTGGGAATAATTCTTTACATTTGGACAGCTTTAGGGTTGGATAACGTTAGTTTAGAATTCGTTGACGCCTTGGCAGTCGGAGCAACTTTATCGGCCACTGACCCTGTTACAATTTTGTCTATTTTCAATGCGTACAAGGTGGACCCCAAACTATACACTATTATATTTGGTGAATCGTTGTTAAATGATGCTATTTCTATTGTTATGTTTGAAACCTGTCAAAAGTTCCATGGTCAACCAGTTAGGTTTTCCTCATTTTTTCAAGGGGTAGGATTGTTTTTAATGACTTTTACAATTTCAACAATTATTGGTATTTTTATTGGTATTTTAGTGGCATTGATTTTGAAGCATTCTCATATTAGAAGATATCCACAAATCGAAACATGCTTAGTGTTATTATTTGCTTACCAATCATATTTCTTTTCCAATGGTGCCCATATGTCAGGTATTGTTTCTTTATTGTTTTGTGGTATCACTTTAAAACATTATGCCTATTTCAATATGTCCAGAAGAACCCAAATTGCCACCAAATACATTTTTCAATTGTTGGCCCAATTGTCTGAAAATTTCATATTCATTTACTTGGGGTTGTCCTTATTTACTGAGGTTGAACTAGTGTTTAAACCAATGTTGATTATTGTTGCATTTATTGCTATCTGTGTAGCTAGATGGTCAGCAGTTTTCCCATTATCCAGATTTTTAAACTTTTTTTACCGAACAAGATTCGAAAGATATTCTGCTGGTACTTTATCAACATCAGCAGGAAATATGATCAACATGCCAGATGAGATTTCTCATTCATATCAAATGATGATTTTCTGGGCTGGGTTAAGAGGTGCTGTTGGTGTAGCCTTGGCCATGGGATTTAGTGGGGAAGCAAAATGGACATTATTGGCTACTGTATTGGTGGTTGTTGTTTTGACAGTTATCTTGTTTGGTGGTACCACAGCATCGATGTTGGAAATTTTAGGTATCAAAATTGGTTGTGTTGATGAATCGGGCGATTTTCTGGATGACGAATTTGACATTGAAGCTCCACCTCGTTTCCCACAACAACTGCAACAATCTAATATTTCTTCAGTGGCCAACAAAAATCAAAATATTTACGGGAACAGGAGATTTGCCAGATCTTCAAAGCTTTCGAATTACAAAGACAATTTGTCAGCAGTTAATTTACTAGATCAAGAACATGGTGGGGTGCCCAATACTGGCAATAGTTCTACCAGTAATTTTGCCAATGTTAATGATGACGACGATGATGACGAAATAGTTGGCAGCGATGTTGATGATTTCATTAGTGGATCTATATCCAACAGTACTAGCAACATCAACAACAATAATGATAGAGGTGGGGTGTTGGGAGCTATTTTGAGTGCTGAAGAGCACGCAAAATGGTTTACTAGATTTGATGAAGAGGTATTGAAACCAGTATTATTGGATACTTTGCCATCGACAGGACAATCGAGTCAAAATAATAGTACAAGTAATCTAAATAGTAGCGGTAACGGTAATGGCAAAAGAAACCAAAGTTAATTCAAATAGATTTCACATATATTGATTTTATAATAATTATTATACATATTTATTTGATTTTTTGAGTTGTTAATTTGTTTTTTTCCTTCTTCCTTTCTTCAGCAGCATCTTTGTCTTGGGTAAAAGAGCTTGTAATCTCTGGCTTTTCTTTTACTTTAAATTTAGCTTCTGATGTTTTTGTTTTTGAATTTCTTGCTGAATAGCAATTTCCTTATCAATTACCCATTTAACCAATTTATAAGTTCTTGGTGTCAATATCAAATCATTTAATTTCCCATTAAATCGAATACAGATTTCATAAAACTCATGCATAGATAAATCGTGTAATTTCCCCATCAAGCAACTATGCTTTTTAGGTTGAGAATTTTGCGGCACATAAACCGATGCTGGTAAATAATCAATATAGTTTGTTGTGGCTCTAATTGGTTTCTCAAGTAAATTTAGAACTTTACAAACGTCATCATTACTAATGATATCGTACTTATCCTCTTCAATTGAATATTGTAACAAGTTTGATATAGCAATAATTGAGTTGCAGAAATTGATGGGGTTGATTATTCTTGATTCATTGTCTCTTTTTATAGTGATTCTGAAAAATATCCCAATATAGGTTTGTAAGAATTTATCTTTATAATTCTGATAAATTTGCAAATAGTGTTTGAAGTTAAACAGTTTTGCAAATTTTTCTTGTAATTGATTGGCGTCACCAATTGTTTTTTGAAAATTTCCAAAAAACTGTGAGGCAAAATGTTGAATCAGTCCAATGAGTTCTTGTACTTTATTGGATTTCTTTTTTCCCTCAGCAGTGGTAGATGTATTGGCTTGATATTTCTTAATTAGTTCCAGTGACTTTTTGTCAACAGGACTAGTGTTAATAAACGAGTTCCCAAATAAATTGTCTGAATTTTGTTTACTATCACGGTAGTTATTGATATTGCCTTTAAGTCCAGAAATCTCTAAACTTTTTAATGCATTCAAATCACTTGTGCTTCTATAATTGATTCTATCTGTAGTTTCCTTGATTACCAATGCACACTCTTCCAATAATGAAGTCCAGGCGTTCAATTTCTTAGAACGAAAACTGAAAATTTTGAAACGTAATTTGAGCGCCTCCTTATCTGAACTAGTTGCTAAATATGCCAATTCTTGGAAAGCAGTCAATCTACTCAATTGATAGTTAGGGTCCACGTCACGTAACCCAGATAATAAACAATTGAGTGGATCAGTACTGTAGCTCGAAATTGGTTTGTTGCCATCAAGACACCCAATAGTCGCATATACATTGAAAACATGATTGACAACTTCCCAGCTTAAAATAATGAAAAACGACAAATAACTCAACTGTAAATATGTTATCCAACTAGTGTTATTATTAGGAATAATATCACTATCCAATCTGAAAATCAATATGATCAAAATGAAACTCTTATAAATATAATACTTAACTAACCAATAAGTTATAGGAGTCAACGATATCACAAATAAATTCAAACCCAAAGAATTACCCAACAAAATAGGGAGGTGCTTAAATAAATAATTTTGAGGTTTATTTCTGATATTACCAATTTCAAAATTTAAACGTTGTCTTTGGAAAATCAATTGATTGCAAGTGTAAAAAAATGAAATGAAAACAGGATTATACCAATAGTAAACCCATTGATCATTAATTATTGGATGTTGACGATACTCTTTAGATAATATATAGTAATCTGACAAGTTAAATTTCAATTTCAGGGTGAAAACTATCACCACTCCGAATATTAGCCAGCTAGATATCAAATACCCCAACCAATTGATCAAAAATTGGAAGGATAAAATTGAATAATAAATTTGTGCTCCCAATGTTTTATGATGAGAATATTCAACAATCAAAAACTGTTTACGGACTTGACGAATTACACTTAAAGTAAAAAAAATGGTTGGAACTTTGACACATATTAATACAGGAATGCTTTGCCAAATCGAATGATTTGTATCTGAATTTGAATTCGCCGTGGGCATAAATTCGTACACTAATGCTAGAATGAAGGACAATATTAGATTGATATTAAGCACAAATCTCAAACGTTTGTTCAAAACTTTGTTGAAAAGTGCTTGGTAATCATACACCTTTGTGAACTCCCTACTAAACGTTGTCATGTTTAAATGACTATGCAATATTCAATGGAGAAAGAGGAATTGTCGATGAGTTTTAGGATTTGTTATTTTATTTTATTTCATTTCATATTTTTTTTCTTCTTCTCCTTGAACTCTCAATATTTTCTTCTCTCTTTTTTTGTATTGCTATTTGGTGATGTTTTCCTTCAATGTACAAAACTCTCTCTAGCAAAAAGAAACTAATATAAAATGATTCTTACAAGATTATTAGCTGATAAATTAAAACCAGAATACGTTAACTTGCTTTATATTTACTATTTACAATTGATAAGTTTTCTATGCCTACCGCTGAAGAAAAACACATGTGATAACACTTTTCGTTCTCTCTTTAGTTGTTTTTGAGGTTCAATTGAGCTTGTCTTTTGACCTTCTCTCTTTCTCCACTCAACAATTCTTTAACTTGTTGTAATCCTGGTTTACCATCAATTTCACCCAACACTACATCTGTAATCTTTTGTTCATTAGCTTCAGCAGTCAAGTAGCCCAACAGTCTATTCTCCAATTTGGCTTCAATTGTAGTGTGCTTTCCTTCAAAGACACCAACATCCACTTCAAATGCTCTATGTATAGCCTCTTCCAACTGTTCTTCAGTAGTGATAAAATTAGCAGCGGCATGGTACAATTCTAACACCTTCTGTGCTTGGTTTTCCTTATCTTGTAACTCCTTCAATTTTCTATTCAAATTTCTTTGCTCTTTTAATAATTCAATTTCTTCTTTAGTTCGTCTTCTCATCATACCTTTATCTAATAATGCTTGCATGGTCGGTAATCCTTCAATGTTTTTATTTTGGTGTTCCAATTTTTCTTCTTGTTGCAAACGTGCTTGACGTTCCAAATTTTGTTGATGCACTTTTTCTTTCAATTCATCAATTCTATTTAATCTTTTCTCTTCTTGTAAGTATGCATCTTTCAAGAATTGAGCACGATAATATTGTCTTTTATAAGCGTCTCTTTCTTCTTCGGGTAACTCATTCATCTGTTTTAATGTCAATTCTGGAAACTTAATCTGATTTATTCTTTGTTCAACAGTGACATATTTCTTTGGTGGTTGTTTACGAGAGACTTCTTTCCCGTTAATTTTTGGTAAAGGAATACCTTCAGCATACCCAGTCTCTATACTGTGTTCTTTTGCTTGTTCGTATTCAGTGGGTGGACGGATTGGTTTTCTGAAAATTGGTCTTACTTTTGGTAATATCCCTGATTTACCTCCATATTTTAATACGTTTCTACCCATCTTGCTAAAAAAGTTGATATATTTATGTAGTTGAAGTCTATTGGTGGAGAGTCCTTTTCCTTACAAAAAAAAAATTTTTTTCGATTTATTTCGTTTCACTAACTTAGAACAAACGATACAAAATCTGTCCTCAAAAATATTTGTACATCTATACACTACCAAATAATTCTTGCAACCAACTTTCGATTCTTCAAGGTTTCCCCCAAACATTATAAATCTTTTCCAGTAAAGCTTTACCAATTTTTTTATTACCGATTTGATCCTTAAACTCATTCATCATCAAGTCTCTTTTAATATTCGTGTCAGTAGTAGCATGCTCTGTATGGTAATATTCAAGTAAACTTTTTGGTGTTGGGAATCGATTTTGTATTACCACTGCCTTCTCTAGTGATACTCCCCGAATTGTCATCAACATCAATATAAACATTTCCTTTACAGTCATCTGGTTTGTTTTGCCCAACATATCTTGAAAACGCGAAAACAATTGAACACATTCATAATCTGGGTTGTCCTGATGAGGTTGAGTTTTCTCAAACTTGTTTCTAAATTTTAAAAGTATATTTAGATAATCTTGTTGGTTTTTTATATCTTGGGGCTTGATCACAATCAAGTTTGATTTTAAATTTTCAATAACTTTAGTGTTAGAGGCAATAAACGCTGTCGTTTCATCGATGTCTTTAAATCGTCTCAAGTACAATCTTGCTGTGGTCATTGTTTGGGTTAAGGAGGACTGTATACTATCCATCAAGTCGTATACTTTGTCTTGATAACTTACCATATCTTCAACAAGATAATAACAATGCTTGATGCCAGTTTTTTTCATTCTATTCTTTTGTTCTTGGAACCGTCCATCTTTTATTGAATCACATAAATCATCTAGTCTTTTTCTTTCACAAAGATAGTTCAATACAGCCTCAGTGCCCGTACTTGTATTTCTACCAACCCATAATACATCTCCTGAAGATAATGGCTTGACTTCACACTTGACACCAAGTGTTTGTAATCTGGTTTGAAAATGGTCCCTGTCAGCTCGTGATCTAATTTCACGGTTGTCCATATAGACAATCACTTCATAATCTTCCTTTCTCCATACTTCATACTTAATGCCATCATAAATTCTATTACCAGCATCGTGCTGCAGCGATGGCGGCGTTTCACCGTTTCGTAATTCCTTTTCTAACATTTTTTGAATGGCTCTATTACTATGAACAGGATTACTTATTCTTCTTATTGGCGAGCTACTCAACATTGCACGTCCTGCTGGTGATGATAACTCAAAACTTGTGTCGAGTCGAATTCCATTATCGAATGACTGTTCCATTATCATATTTCTGTCGTCCTTTTTACTACCTTCAGGAGGAGATGATAACCCAATGGCAGTCTTTAATTGCTGTGCCAACGACACGCCTTCGTCGGTCAAAAAATAAATCTTCGGTGACCTTCCAGTAGTTGAAATCAAATTATGATTCTCTAAAGTTTTGGCAGAGCTCCATGCAGAATAAAACTCTTTTGAAGCTGCATTATTACTGAATGAACGATCACAATATGGGGTTGCTCCTGCAATTATTCGTTCTTTAGTCATTCCATTTCTATCTTTATCATAAAGATACAATGCAATTAAAATGGCAAACCCTCCTGATCTGTGTTTGGGAACATATTTTGGTTTGCTCTTGCTAGAAGTTTTAGCCCGCTTGTTTGTAGTTTTAATGGTTGAAGTTGACAGTGTAAGGTTGGATTCTTCCAAATCTAAACGATGCTTTTCTGCCACATCCATAAACCCTCGAGGTAGTGTCAATTCATTTTCTTTACAGTGTTTAGCAATTTTCTTTCTTAATTGATTGGCTGTTTTATCTCCTACGTATTTAATCAGTTTCAATGTTTTCAAATCACATATGGGAAGTTCGTATCCTCGTAGTTGAAATAGAATTTTATTGTATAGATCTACCATTTTTGATCCTCTTTTCGTGGCATTTATGGCCTCTTCTTCAACCCATTGTATGAGTAGTGGTTTAAAATCGTCATTCACGACAGACATTGGTGTGTAACTGAGTTAATGATATATGGAATAAAGAAGGTGAAATAAAATCAGTAAACAGACGAGTTTTTAGGCGTCTTTCAAAACAAAACAGTATAATTATGAGAGAGCGAGAAGGGGGAGTTAAAGAAAAAAATTACAAAACAAATTTCAAGTTACATCCACTGTCAGACCATCAACTAGAGTACTCCTTTAATAATGTCATCAAAACAAACTAAGCAAACTAATCTTCCTCCTATCAATCTTATATTTAAGTTTTTACAACAACAGTCAGTGGTTACTATATGGTTATACGAGCAAACACAATCTAGAATTCAAGGCAAAATCAGAGGATTTGATGAGTTTATGAACATTGTCATTGATGACGCAGTGGAATTGTCAAATGGGAAAAAGTCCGAACTTGGTCGAATACTATTGAAGGGTGATAATATTACTTTGATTTCAAGCTTGGATGTATAGGCTGAGCCGTTATAACCATGTATATTAAATGTATATAATTAGAGAAATTACCAATTATTATCATACAAATTTGACTTTTTTCTTTTTGGGAGACCCCGAAGGAGATGCTGTCGGCGAATCAATTGTCAACCCAGTTCTCTTGGAATAACGAGATTGTCTCTCTTCCATTAAAAGTTGGGCATTGTATTGCAGTATTTGTGCTTCTCTTTTAGTTGAAATTTGTTGCTTTTTGGTGGGTGATTTTATCTTAATTTCAGATAGTTTCATAGCAGATAAAACCTCTCGTGATAGTCGTATAACTACAATAAAGTTTAAATCCAGTTGTTTTATATGAACGTTATGGTCGTTTTCTGTGAACTGTATGTCATTATCCATCTCATATTCAAAATGCTAGGTGGAAAGTGTCGTGTTCATAGACAGAAAAAAAAATTATTAAAACGTAGAAGAAATACACTAACAAGTGATGATGATGATAGCCTCACATATAGTTTGTATTGAATATTACATAATCAACTCTCAATTTTTTATGCTCAGTTTTGAACGTTTTTTTTTTTTGTTTATTTCAAATCACGTTTTGTTTCTCTCTATACAAACACGTCTTTTTCTTCTTATAAATACAAATATTCATAATTCACAAACCCTTCCACCCACACTTAAAATACACAGTTATAAACCTTGTAATATGAACTCTAGACCTGCACCTCCGCAACCACGACCACCACAACAACAACCTCAGCAACCTCAACCCAACCAACAGAGGCTTCCCTTTCGACCAGACGAGTCACGAGCTCGTCGTTTGAATCAACCACTTGAACAGCATGCAAATCCAATCAATCCGTCTAATTTTGCTGCAAGAGAGTACACAGAACAAGAACATAAGGACATACAAACGAAATTAAATAAATCGTTGGGTCCTGAATTTATTAGTTATCGTGATGGTCCAGGTGGAACTCGTGTTCAATACATTGAAGGTTGGAAAATACTCAATTTGGCTAATGAAATATTTGGGTTTAATGGATGGAACTCACAAATTGTGTCATGTCAAGTTGATTTTTTAGATACTCATGGTGGTAGCGGCAAATTTTCAGTAGGGATTTCTATGGTTGTTCGTATCACAATTAGAGATGGAACTTTTCATGAAGATGTTGGCTATGGATCTATTGAAAATTGTAGAAGCAAAATTTTAGCACTTGAAAGATGTAAAAAGGAAGCACTCACAGATGGATTAAAACGATGTCTTAGATGTTTTGGTAATGTTTTGGGTAATTGTTTATACGACAAGACCATTGTTGCTCAAATGAAGAAATTGAAGAAATTTCCGATCGAGTTTGATCCAAATGATTATTATCGTGATCCACTATTGGTTGAAAGAGAAAGAAAGAAGAATATAATTGAAAAACAACATGAAGAACAAAAGAGACAACAAGAAGACGCGTCAAGGTTGGATAATTCAGGTCAACACGTGCAGCACCAGCAACAAAATAACTCAAACGTAGTTTCAAACGGATCAATTCCAGTTAATGGACAACCAAATCATCAAAACAATGGATCTGATATTGTCAAACCTCTGGAAACAAATCAAGGTAATACTCGTACAGGACAAGTTCCACAGCTTTCCCACCATGCAGCAGCTTTTGTTACACCAAAACTGCCAACCAAAGTGGTCAGCTATGTTCCAACAAGTAAAGAAGCTGAAGAGTTGGATGATTCATTTATGTTCAGTGATGATATTTTTGATGGGGAATCGCAGAGTATTTACTATCCTCCAGAAGTTCGGGAACATGAACAAAATCAACAACAACAAAAAGAAGAAAACCAGGGAGTAGCTAGAAATGGTGCAACCAAAGAAACGACAAACAATGGACGATCTGAAAATCGACCTCAAAACGAGTCTATGGCAGTTGATCAAAATCCACCGGTGCTCATGAATGCTTTTGTGACTGCAAAATCAGCTGAGGTATTACAACAATCGCCAACAGTTGAAGCAGCTGCCAAAAACATTGTCCAATTTGATCCTAAATTTGTATCTCCCAATATGAGAAGAACTGTTGATCCTACCAAATCAGTACCAATTAAACGAAGTGATATTAAAAATAGTGTCGCTACGACACCGTCACCATTGGGTGTAAACACATCTAGTAATCGAATTAATAAACCCATGATAACATCAAACAATAATAATAATATCAACAATATGGGTAAGAGGATTGGAATGCCACCTCAACCAAGAACAAACAAACTAGTTAATTCGGGAAATAATCCTTCTTCGGGTATACCGCACACTGTTTCTACTTCTGTTAATGGTGCAAGTGGTAATGAGAATGTTGAAAATAATTCTACAATAGCTAATACGACTGTTAACCAATAAGAGGAGGGTTATAGGTATCTAGAATTGTGGAATAAGCTAATATTACAATTAGATTTTGATTAGTTGTAGATTAATCTATATAGGTAACAATAGAGATTGAATTTATTCTTAACAGTGTCACATGAAAAAGACAATTAAATTAATAATAACCGGTTTCATGTTTCTTTTCCCATTACATGTTGATAATCTGTCTTTCTTACTAAAATCTTTCGATAATAAAGTAACCAGAAATAAGGAAATACAAATGAGTAGTAATTATTAAATGGGGGAAGAAAAAAATGGCAACATGGAAGGAGGATTGAAGGAGGAGGCCGATACAAACAAACAACCACCAAAAAAAAAATATATATTTATAATACTGAATTGAAACTGTCCCACTCATCTTATATATATAATAATATTTCATCCTATAACCCAAACCATTGAGAAATATAAGGTTATATATACTCTTCTTCTAGTTCACTTTTTTTTTTTCATTCATTAAGATCATGGCATTTGACAACGTTAGAGATATATCATCAATAGAACCCTTAATATCCAATATTGGACCATATAATGAATTTTCTGAAGAATACAATCTGGAAACTTCATTTAAAGCACTTTATGAAAGTAAAATATTAATTATTGGAGCGGGAGGATTAGGATGTGAAATATTAAAAAATTTGGCGATGGTAGGATTTAAAAATTTATACATTATAGACATGGATACTATAGAATTATCTAATTTAAATCGACAATTTTTATTCCGTATGAAAGATATTGGGAAAAGTAAAGCGGAAATAGCTGCTCAATTTGTTAGAGATCGAATTGATGATCCTTCATTGAGTATAAAGAGTTATTTTAATAAGATTCAGGATAAACCAATTGAATTTTATCAACAATTTAATCTTGTTATAAGTGGATTAGATTCAATTGAAGCCAGAAGGTGGATCAACGCGACATTGATCTCTTTGGTTCCACAAGGGTATATGATTCCATTGATTGATGGTGGCACTGAAGGATTTCGAGGTCAATCAAGAGTTATTATTCCTACTGTCACGTCATGTTTTGAATGTTCATTAGATTTACTATCTACAAAAGTAACCTACCCGGTATGTACCATTGCCAACACTCCAAGATTACCCGAACATTGTATTGAATGGGCTACACAGATAGAATGGAATGATAAATTCCTTGGGAAAAAATTGGATGGAGACAATCCCGAACATATTGAATGGGTATATCAAACGGCATTGGAAAGAGCTAACGAGTTCAATATTGGTGGAGTTACTAAACATTTAACTTTAGGGGTAGTGAAAAATATTATTCCTGCAATAGCGTCAACTAATGCTATAATTGCTGCAAGTTGTTGTAATGAAGCATTTAAATTGATTACTGATTCTAATCCAATATTAAATAATTATATGATGTATACGGGGGATGATTCGATCCATACTTATACTTTTGAGCATTCTAAGAAATTGAATTGTATTTGCAGTTCATAGATTTATAGATAAAAATGTATATTTGATTGTCATTTATTGAAAAAGATGTATTAGATGAATAGTTTATTTATACAATATTTAACAGATTTAACATGAAGATCTAGACAGATAGAACCCCTCCAGCTAAATTATAAAACTTTCTTTACTTGTTTATTAGCTGATTCATTTCTTCAAGTACCATGGAATTGAATTTTTTGATATTATCAAGATAAATATGATGGCCACTATCCTCAATTATTTTAACATCACTTTTGAATTCCCCCTTATTGTTAATGATAGCACTACATATTTGTCCACCTTTTTTATCCATCCAATCTTCTTTACCATACCACCAAGAAACATCACAAGTAATTCTATCTATCCCTCTATCAACCAATGGATGTCGAGCATCAGCTCCAGGAGCTAATAAATAATTCAACATATATTCACCAGAACCTTTACTTTGGAAAATTCCATAAGAATATTTATGTAATAATTTTTTTTCTTGTCTAGTTAATTTATCAAAACGTCTTGATGACCAGCCACTAACGATTTTAGAACCTAATGGACCTAATTTTCTAACAATAGTGAAAGGTGATATGTTTCTTTCCCATAATTTAACAAAATATCGAGGTACTTGAACAGGGGTTTGATGTTTGATTATAGCTCCTGGTGATACCATTAATAATTTGGAACAAAATTTTAAATTTCGATTAATGGCTAATGTTGCCATGAGATATGCCCCCATGGAATGAGCCATAACAATAGTTTTATCACTAGGAATATTTCTTTTCTGTAACCAAGTTATAAATGAATCGTGAAACCAATTTTCCACTTGATCTAAATTTTGAGGATAAAAATTTGGTCTGGAACTACATCCATAACCTAATAAATCAATAGCATGAACAATATATTTGTTGTTTTGGGTATTATTGGGTTGGAAATTTGAAATTTCATCAAAATTTTTCAAGAAAAATCCAAGTCCAGCTCCATATCCATGGACCATTATTAAATGATGATATTCGTCATCGGGCATTACTTGTGGATTGTAATTTTCAGGATAAATGACAAATTCATTTATATAGTTTCCCTTGTCATCGATTTCAACTTTCAATACTTCAGATGATCTCCCTTCTTTCGTCTTTACCTGTGGATCGGGAGTAGGATAAAAAGGTAATATGGATAATAAATCATGTTGAAATTTCAAAGGATTGTTACGATATTTGTAATCTTCAAATGATTCGTTTATACTCAAGGGGAAGTTATTACTGAAGATTTTCGATAATGGGACCGATGTTGGATGAGTTGAACGCTTATAAGTGGATATAAATTTTCGTTTCGTTTTGTGTGTTATTGTCAACTCGTCTTCAACCGTATCTGCCACTGTTGCTGTTGATGTTGCTGTAATTTCAGTCGTGGTTGACGAGTGCTTTTCGTTATATGATTCGCATTTTTTAGTTTCAAAAGTTGATGGAGCTATAATTTTATAATAGTTTTTAGGAGAAGTGTCTAATAAAGTACAAGAAGTTGTTAATAATCTCTTTAATATTAGCATGAATACTCTTGAATCATATAATCTTCAACAGGGTGGAGTGCTGTATATAAAATTCTGTTGTTGTTTGGTATCTGGAGTGTGTGTCCCAGAGAGAAAAAAAAAAGAATACACGCTGAGAGAAAAAGAAAAAGCTTTTCTATTTTATTCTGGGGTGTGGGTGTGTGGACGTAAAATTTAATTCCACATTGGTCGGCCGAATGGGAAAACGTGGAACGAAGAAAAAAAAACGGCACGGTTGCAAATTGTAGATTTCACATTCAGTTTTTCTTAGCCAAAATATGTTTTATGTTCCATTACAACAAAGTGGCCAAACAAACATATTGCATTTTTTTATCTTTACCCATAAATACAATAGCTATGTAACCGTCAATAAATAAAGAAATGATTTTATGAGATTTCAAGTAAGATGATTATGAAACCTTACTGGATGTATTTTTTAGGACAAAAAATATAACCAAAACTAACAAAAATGCGTTGATGTAACAATTTACATATCTTTACTTACCAAACAATTAGCACTACCCCTCTGACTACGATTTATGATTAACAATAACAAGCAAACCAAACTTCTCCATAGAATACAAGCGATACGATAACATTTATCCATCCTTGATATTCAAAGGCCCTTTCATTTTCTCAAAATTATTAAAATTTCTGATCGGGGTTTGAAAACAGTATGTAATACGAACTACTATTTTTTAGCCAACAGTTGGCCCTTTACTTGTAGAAAAATAAAGTGAAATCCGATAATATATGCAAGTCAACTAGTTTTTTTAGGCCAATGCTGTCTGACAATAGACTAACAATGTGTTACAAGAATAGCCTAAGTACAATTAATTTGCAATTTGACAGTTTGACAAGTTGAGTATCAATTCAATTTTTCAGTTGTTGTTGTTGAGCCAACGTCAACCTACAATATGGCATATTTGCATTATATGCATGCAATCCTAAAAGAACAAGTGCATCATCATCAGTATCAACCGCTTACTTAAACTTACATAGAATAGCAAATAAACCAGCTGATTTTAATGTTTTGTTAATCCCACACTTCGGTTATTTTTAACATTGGTGCAAAATCAATCTTCAAAATACATCTAATATCAATACAGACCTAAAATGGGAGATCCCTGAAAAGTTCTTTCACGATCAAATTTAATTAAGCCACATAGACTTTAAAATAAACACCAAGAGCTTCTTATTTTAAGGTCAGTAATTTATTGGTTAACAAGAGATGAATGAAATACGAAACGCCGGGATATCAACCATTGTTTTTTGTTGACCAATAAAGTCATTAGCCAGTATAAACCTAAAACTTTACTCGTCTAAATGAAGTTTACAATTTGTGTGATTTTGTTAGTATTGCCGCCTATTGATTTCTTGGTCTGTTGCGATTTTATTTTTTTAGTACGATGAATCTCAGCCAATGACAGGCGATACAACAAAAAGAAAATGGAAACTAAATGCAATTAATTAATCTCGAACGGCAATACTCTAACTAAATTTTTGTTGTTGTTCTAGTAACAACTATAAAGCTACTAGCCAAGCAATTGACAACAATAGTTGTAGTCGATAAGGCGATATAGGGAAACAATAGTAATCAAAATTTGTTTGTTATAGAATCTACAAAAAATCGGGTTTTTATTTGCGAAGCTCGCTTTTCTAATACTTATAATATTAATTATCTGATCAATCAATTACTCTAGATTTAAGTACACAAAAAAACTTGCCAAAAAAGAAGAGGCAGAATAAATTAGTTTCAAGTAAAAATTAGTGTCTGCATATTCAACTGTTTTCAGTAATACAATTCTCAATACATTTTATAGAATTAATTTATGCACAATCACTGAGTTTGTTTTTCTTTCTGTGTTGAAAAAAAAAAAATTTTAGCCTCCTCCTCATCATCTTTCCCTTTGTCATATGAATAATTATTACTACTTATTGATCGATATCGTTAATTAATATTTTTGTAAATCTTTAGTGATTTTGTTGAGCGATTTTTTCTTTTTTTTTAGCCAGTAACCAATTAGATGCGATGAGATTTTAATTGTTGACACGTAGACACTACCTTTGTTGTTTTTTAGTTCTCTATATAGTCCTATCTAAATTGAAATACGTTTCGAAAAGTTATGCAGAACTGTGGATATCATTACTTTCAATATTACATTTACAGAGATTGGCGTATTGAATGTTAATTGAGTATAAGTTTGACTTAAAAGGGGAACTCACCCAAGAAAAAAAAAACAATTAGTTTTCATGTCAAGTGAATGAAAACTCTTAGTACTAATAATAACCAGGGGGGGGGGACGAGGAGATTAATACATAGTTTAGAATTTCAAGTACATCTGCCCTGATTTTTTTTGTGTCCTTTTTATTGAATTTCTTTGTTGTGTTCAAATGTACCTAACAATACAAAAAAGAAAAAAAAAATATTACTATCTTTCCCAATCTCCTAAATATTAATGTCTGCATGAGATGAGGCAGAGATTGTTTAGATCTCATTGGCTGAATTGAAATATTTTCTTTTTTCACTTTTCTTTTTCCATTTTTTTTAGTTTTTTGTAAAACTAATTTTAGTTTTATTTAACCCTTTCTACATCTACCAAAATAATACTTATATACAGTAACCTCTATTTGTGTAACAGCATTTACCAATACTTTGTCCATTTTCATTGGAGCTGAACTAGATCTAAATCTTTTCTGAGTCGCCAAGAAAAACAAATTGATTCTCTATCAACTTTAGTCCAACAAGTTTACAGTACCTTGTCATAAATATCATCAATCCAAACCAAACCAACCACCACATCTTTAGTTTCTCTGCCATATCTGACTTGTCTTTTGTAAGCAGAGAGACAGAAAAACAGACACAATTAAGATAATCAAACGTTAAACTCTCTTTTTTTCCCTTTTTCTTTTGTCTTTTTTAGTCTACTAATCTCTGGCATCTTATTCCCCCCCCCACCACCAAAATAATAATTCAATTTCACTCAGGTGAAAGAAAGAAATTGAAGACTTTCCATAAAATATAAAAGCAAATCCATTTCTCTTGCAACTTAACATTGAGTCAATTTCTCTTTTCCTTCTTTGGGTTTCTCTATTGTCATTTTTTGTATTTTTTATTTTTAAAAATAACCAAATTAGTTATTGAAGGGGTTTCATTCATTAACAAATTTGCTCAAGTCAAGTCAAGTCTCATAGTCAAAGTTAACATTTCATTGCTACTGTTACTTTTCCACCCCTTGCTCCCGCTGGTATTGTCTTTTCCGGTTTCCCTAACAACTTGGTGATTATTATTTATCCCAAAACAAAAATTATATATATACCCAGAAGGAAGGAACTATTTTTAAAAACATGAGAAGTTTATCAATTTTTTCTTTAGTTTTCCTTTTTTTCTCAACATTAATTACTGCCAAAACCCATACATGGTACTATAAAACTGGTTGGGTGAATGCTAACCCAGATGGTGGATTTGAAAGACCAATGATTGGGTTTAACGATAGTTGGCCGTTACCTACTTTAAGAGTTAAGAAAGGTGACACTGTTAATTTATATTTGATCAATGGTTTCGATGACAGAAATACTTCTTTGCATTTCCACGGTTTATTCCAGCACGGTACTAACCAAATGGATGGGCCAGAAATGGTTACACAATGTCCAATTCCTCCAGGTGAAACTTTCTTATACAATTTTACTGTTGATGATCAAGTTGGTTCTTACTGGTACCACAGTCATACCTCAGGTCAATATGGTGATGGTATGAGAGGTGTCTTTATTATTGAAGATGACGATTTCCCATACGACTACGATGAAGAAGTCATTTTAACTTTGGGTGAACATTACCACGATTTCTCTGATGATTTACACAAGAATTTCATGAGTAGATACAACCCTACTGGTGCTGAACCAATTCCACTGAACATTTTATTCAATGAAACTAGAAACAACACTTGGAAAGTTGAACCAGGTAAAACTTATTTTGTTAGAATCATCAACATTGGTAGATTTGTATCTCAATATGTTTGGATGGAAGATCACGAATTCACTATTGTTGAAGTCGATGGTATTTACGTTGAAAAAAACACTACTGATTTGATTTATATCACTGTTGCTCAAAGATATGGGGTTTTGATTACTACCAAGAATTCTACTGATAAAAATTATGCTTTCATGAACAGAGTTGATATTGATATGTTGGATGTTATTCCTGATGAATTGGAATTGAACGGTACTAACTACATTGAATATAACTCAAAAGCTGACAAACCAGAACCATACCTTTTGGATTCTATTGATGATTATTTTGATGACTTTTACTTGAAGCCTTTGAGTAAAGAGAAATTATTAGATGACGCTGATTATACTATTACTGTCGATGTGCAAATGGACAATTTAGGTAATGGTGTCAATTATGCTTTCTTCAACAACATTACTTACACGACACCTAGAGTTCCAACTTTGTTGAGTGTTTTGAGTGCAGGTGACGATGCTTCCAATGAATTGGTTTATGGTACTAACACCAACAGTTTTGTTTTGCAAAGTGGTGACGTTGTTGATATTGTATTGAACAATTTGGATACCGGTAAACATCCATTCCATTTGCACGGTCACGTATTCCAATTAATTGAAAGACACGAAGAAATTCCAGAAACAGAAGATCCAGTTGGTTATAATGCTTCTGACCATGCCGATTGGCCAGAATACCCAATGTTGAGAGATACTGTTTATGTTAGACCTCAATCTTATATTGTTATGAGATTCAAAGCTGACAACCCAGGTGTTTGGCTCTTCCATTGCCATATTGAATGGCATTTGGATCAAGGGTTAGCAATCCAATTGATTGAAGATCCTCAGGGTATTCAAAAGAACGCTAGTCAACATATCACCGACAACCATAAACAAATTTGTGAAAAGGTCGGTGTATCCTGGGAAGGTAATGCCGCCGCCAACAGTAAAGACTACTTGAATTTGAAAGGTGAAAATGTCCAACATAAGAGATTACCAACTGGTTTCACTGCTAGAGGTATTGTTGCCTTGGTATTCTCATGTATTGCCGGTGTCTTAGGTTTAGCCACTATTGCCTACTATGGTATGAATGACATTGCCGATGTTGAAGAAAGAGTTGCTAGAGATTTGGATGTCGACTTTGATGAAGAAGATAACGAAATCGTCAATGAAGGATCTTCTTCTTCTGGTAGTAATTCTAAACATTAAAGAGACTAACATGAAAATTCCAATATTTCAATTTAATGCCCTTCAATTTAATAATTTTAAAGTTCAAAAAAATGGTTTTCGAAGAAATATGTGTGTGCGTGAAAGATAACCCTGGTATGAAAAAGAGTTTATCTTTTTTGAATCAACCTTTAGTTAAATAACCAAAATATTACCAAGAAACTATTACTTGAAATTAAAATTCCAACACTGAATATTCTTTTGTTGCTTTAACGTTGATTTTTATTTTATTACAATTTAATGACTTGAACTTGATGGCCAATTACATGACTTTTTTTTTTAATTATTTCTTATTATATAGACAATTACCCTTTTTAACCCCCCCCCCCCCCTTTTAATTTAGTATTACCTTTAGTTTGTCAAAGTTGTTATACTAATCATACAACTTTATAAATATAAATTATTTTGCCCCGTTCGAAATGAATAATTTAATATTGTAGAGTTGAAAATTGTGAGAGTTGAAAGAAGAGAGTTTGTTTGTAGAGAATTGGTAGCAACTTTGATGGCAAATTTAGAACCAAAAGTTTAACAATGATTGCAACAGAAAACAATACTGCTGTACCAATATTTATTAAACCACCATCACCAAATTATCAAATGAAGTCTTACATAATCAAATTTCTAGGCTTATTGGTTTTTTGTAACAATGTTTTCTCTCGTACATTTGTTCTTAGTGCCGAAAAGGAAGGAAATTGTGTTCGAAGCTTATTTTCTATTGTTACGATTTTTTCGATTGTATTAATTTTATTCGTACACAATTCCCAAATATTGTAGTACTTGTATATGTTATTGTCGTAGGAATCAAACCATTGTTTTTTGATTGTTTTTATTACTTCATTAATATTATGGCAAATGCAATTGTTAATTCTAGAGCATATCATGTCTTGATATATTGTAGATTTGATTCAGACAGACATATTTGTCGTTTCTGTTCACCATTTGTCCATTCACTTGTTTATTTTGTTTATTAAATTACAATTAATTAATACAGCTTCCCAGCTGATTGGTTGATTCCCTATTTAACAATGGAAACTAGGATCGGGATTAAATTGGGATTAACAATTTTGTTTCAAATGAACGGCAAATTGGTTGTTTCTCAGAACTTGCCCCTTTTTCTAGAGCTAGATTTATCTGATAACTAATCCTCTAACAGAAAAGTATAAATACTAGACTTCTAGTCACTGATTCGACGCTTTGATTATTTCCTGTTCCTTCTAGTTTTTTTTTTTTCTATTTTTAGCTTTGTTTTTTCACCATATCAGTTCAAAAGCTAATTGAGTTCAGATATTATTGAGTATTCCATTCTCATTATAGTCTGCTAATAACAATACAAGAGCATAGTGAATTAGTTTTCTTGGCGGCTGCTAATCAAGAATATTACACTACTTACAGGTTTTTACATCGTTTTTCATTTACAGAGGGTAATACTATAGATTCAAAAGAAAAAGTTTCCTTAAACTTCAATCTTGAAATATAATCTATCTGGTGCTAATAGAAGAACTATTGTCGTTTTGGTAAGAGATTAACTTGAAAACAAAAAGCATACTGAACACAAAAACGGTTTGAAAAATTTTTAAAAAAAAAAAATCAAAACTGAGTTGAAAAATGCGAACATTTCTATCCTCATTCATTATTTTGACTACATTTTTAGCTTCATTGATAGCTGCTGAAACTCACACATGGTATTTCAAAACTGGTTGGATAGACGCAAATCCTGATGGGGTTTATCCCCGTAAAATGATTGGGTTCAATGATTCATGGCCATTACCCACTTTGAGAGTTAAAAAGGGCGACAGAGTTCAATTGTATTTGATTAATGGATTTGATAACTTAAATACTACTTTACATTTTCATGGATTATTTGTTCGTGGTGCTAACCAAATGGACGGGCCAGAGATGGTTACCCAGTGTCCTATCCCACCTGGTGAAACATACTTGTACAACTTCACTGTTACTGATCAAGTGGGAACTTATTGGTATCACAGTCATACAGGGGGTCAGTATGGAGACGGTATGAGAGGTGTCTTTATCATTGAAGATGACGATTTCCCGTATGACTACGATGAAGAAGTTGTTTTAACTTTAAGTGACCATTACCACAAATATTCAGGTGACATAAGGCCTGCCTTTTTAACCAGATTTAATCCGACAGGAGCAGAACCGATCCCACAGAACTTTTTGTTCAATGAAACAAGAAATGCCACTTGGAAGGTCGAACCTGGAAAAACTTACTTTGTTAGGATTCTTAATATCGGTGGATTTGTATCACAGTACTTGTGGATGGAAGATCATGAATTTACTATTGTTGAGATCGATGGCGTTTACGTTGAAAAAAACACCACTGATTTGATTTATATCACAGTTGCTCAAAGATATGGGGTTTTGATAACCACAAAAAATTCAACCGATAAGAACTATGCATTTATGAATGGTGTTGATACTACCATGTTGGATTCAGTTCCTGCTGATTTGCAAGTCAATGGGACCAATTATATTGTTTATAATGAAAGCTCCGCCTTACCGGATGCTTACGATATCGATTCGTATGATGATGCCTTGGATGATTTCTACTTGAAACCCTTGAGTAAACAAAAGTTGATGGATGATGCTGATTACACTATTACCGTTGATGTTCAAATGAATGTCTTGAATGATGGGATCAATTATGCTTTTTTCAACAATATTAGTTACAAAGCACCAAAAGTTCCAACCTTGCTAACTGTTTTAAGTGCTGGCGAAGCTGCAACAAACGAATTGATTTATGGTACCAATACCAATAGTTTTGTATTACAAGGTGGAGATATTGTTGATATTGTGCTAAATAATTTTGATACTGGTAAACATCCATTCCATTTACACGGTCACGTTTTCCAGTTGATTGAGAGACACGAAGCTGTAGGTAGCAAAGAAAGTGCAGTTACATTCAATGTCAGCGATCATGCTGAATGGCCCGAGTATCCAATGATTCGTGACACTGTTTACGTTAAACCTCATTCTTATATGGTTTTAAGATTCAAAGCTGACAACCCCGGGGTTTGGTTTTTCCATTGTCACGTTGACTGGCATTTAGAACAAGGTTTGGCTATTGTTTTGATCGAAGATCCTCAAGCCATTCAAAAGAATGAAAAAATTACTGAGAATCATAAACGTATCTGTGAAAAAGTTGGTGTTCCCTGGGAAGGTAATGCTGCTGCCAACAGCAATGATTATTTGGACTTGAAGGGTGAAAATGTTCAAGTAAAGAGATTACCAACAGGATTTACCACCAAAGGAATCGTAGCATTAGTGTTTTCATGTGTTGCTGCGTTCTTAGGCTTATTCACAATTTCTTTCTATGGTATGAATGACATTGCTCATGTTGAAGACAAAGTAGCCAGAGATTTGGATATTGACTTGGAAGCAGAGAATGAGGACGAAGAAGAAGCAGTTGTTTTGAACCAGAATTCATCTTCTTCAGACAGCAACTCTAAGCCACATTAATGAAGAATGCGAAATTCAGATGTTTTTCAATTGATTAATCTTGATTTTTTTGGATTCAGGAAAGGTTTTTGAAGAAATGTGTGTGTGCGTAAATGATAAAACGACCGTGAAATTCCCAATGGAAATATGTTTATCATTTTTGAACCAACCTTTGCTAAAGATGAGACATAAGAGGAAACTATTAATTAATGTTGAATTGCAAAAAACATTACTTGTCCACTTTTTTTATTTGTTAATGACTTGACTTGATGACCACTTAAATTTTTTTTCTTCGTATATAAACAAACCACCCTTATTGAAAACCCCCTTAGTTTAGTATTAGATTTTTTTTTACATTACTATACTACTTTTTAGACTTTTTAAATATAAATCATTCTATCCCGTTTGAAAAAGAAATTTCTAGCATTTACAAATTTAAGTAATTAGATTGGATTGGCCACATAATGTTATACAATTGAAGTGCTAAAGATTTTTAAATTTTTTTTTTTATGTTTGGTGACATTGGTAGCAACTTTGATGGCAAATTTAATACTAAAAAACTAAAAGTTACATAGTTAAACAGTACTTGCAGCAAGAAACAACAGTAAAATTCCTGGATTTATTAAACCACCATCACCAAATCATAAAATTCAAGCTTACATAATCAGAGTTATGAGAATTTGAGTGGCTTTCTGCAGTGTTTCGTCTCATACGTTACATTTCCATGCAGAATAGAAGTTTTTGTGGTTGGTGTTTTGCATTCCTAATATTTGTATTTTTTTTTCTTTCTTTACTTGTTGTCCTTATTTGTTACAAAAAACAATAATTGCAATTTTTACCGTTCTTCGTATGCAAATTATCTTTTTAATCAAACGATGTTTCTTTTTGTAATTTTTTTTTTCTTGGAATTGAAAATCCAATTATTACCGACAGGGCAGAAGCATGGCATAGCATGGCATGTGGCTTACCAACTTGTAGTTTTAATTCTGACAGACATTATTCTTTTGACTTTTGTTGATTTTCTTTTTGTTTGCCTCGTTATTTCCAAGAATTTCAATTTATCCGTAGTAATTGTTTATCTGATTGGACAATTTACATTGTACTACAACAACAGGGTTCGGGATAACTTTACCTTTTATTTCTTGAGCCATCAGAAGGTCGTCTCAGTAGGTTTTTCAAGCCCCATCCCTTTTACCTCGACCAAGATTTATCTGATAATTTTTAAATAAGAAAAATATAAATAGTACCGATGACCCTTCCCTTCAATTTTATTTTTCCATTTTATTTTTGTTTTTTCCATTATCTAATTCCTAAGAATTCACATCCAGGAAACACTGTATATCCTATTACCATCACCAGCTGATTCCTTTCTATCATATTCTTGAGAATAAAAAGGTCGGTTATATTTCTTGGAAGGTGCTAATATAGTATATTGGTACCCTTAATTCAACAATCAGATTTTCTGTAATACTATAAAACAAAACCAGTTTTCCAAGACATCCAGTGATTTGAACAAATCTTAGTCGTATCTATCCAAAAGAGAACAAACAGGTTGCTATTATTTTGAAAACGAACTAGAATTAAAACGGAAGTATATTGAGAGTATAAAAATGAGAGCGACTCTAACCTCATTACTAGTTTCAATTACATTTTTAGTCTCATTGGTAGCAGCAGAGACGCATACATGGTACTTTAAGACTGGATGGGTGAATGCAAACCCTGATGGTGTATATGAAAGACCAATGATTGGGTTTAACGATACTTGGCCTTTACCCACCTTGAGAGTAAAGAAGGGTGACAGAGTTCAATTATACTTAATTAACGGTTTTGATAATTTGAATACTACGTTACATTTTCATGGGTTGTTCCAAAATGGTACAAATCAAATGGATGGTCCTGAAATGGTCACACAATGTCCTATTCCACCAGGTGAGACTTATTTATACAATTTCACTGTTGACCAAGTTGGAACGTACTGGTATCATAGCCATACAGCAGGCCAATATGGTGATGGTATGAGAGGTGTTTTCGTCATTGATGATGACGATTTTCCTTACGATTATGACGAGGATGTTGTTTTGACAGTGGGAGATCATTATCATAAATACTCGAGTGACATCATCCCTTCATTTTTAAGCAGATTCAATCCAACTGGTGCTGAACCTATTCCACAAAACTTTTTGTTTAACGAAACCAGGAACCTTACATGGAAAGTTGAGCCCGGCAAAACTTATTTGGTTAGAATTGTTAATGTTGGTGGATTTGTGTCACAGTACTTATGGATGGAGGATCATGAATTTACTGTCGTTGAAGTCGATGGGACTTATGTTGAGAAAAATACAACCGATATGTTGTATATTACTACTGCCCAGAGATACAGTGTTTTGATTAACACCAAGAACTCGACAGACAAAAACTATGCCTTCATGCAACGTGTTGATACTGATATGTTGGACGTCATACCTTCTGATTTGCAGTTGAACGGTACTAACTATATTGTGTACAATGAAGATGCCTCCTTACCTGAAGCATATGATGTTGACTCGCTTGATAACTATTTAGACGATTTCTACTTGAAGCCTTTGAGTAAAGAGAAGTTATTAGACGATGCTGATTATACTATTACTGTCGATGTGCAAATGGACAATTTAGGCAATGGTGTCAATTATGCCTTCTTCAACAACATTACTTACACAACACCTAAAGTTCCTACTTTGTTGACTGTGTTGAGTGCTGGTGATGCTGCCACCAATGAATTGGTTTATGGTACTAACACCAACAGTTTTGTGTTACAAGGGGGCGATGTTGTTGATATTGTATTGAACAATTTGGATACCGGTAAACATCCATTCCACTTGCATGGTCATGCATTCCAATTGATAGAAAGACACAAAGAGATTCCTGAAGGTGAGGACCCAGTTACTTATAACGCTACCGATCATGCCGATTGGCCAGAATATCCAATGGTGAGGGACACTGTTTACGTTAGACCCCAATCCTACATTGTTATGAGATTTAAGGCTGATAATCCAGGTGTTTGGTTCTTCCACTGCCATATTGAATGGCATTTAGAACAAGGTTTAGCATTCCAATTGATTGAAGATCCTCAAGGTATTCAGAAGAACGAAAAGATCACTGACAACCATAAACAGATTTGTGAGAAGGTTGGTGTACCTTGGGAAGGTAATGCTGCAGCTAATAGTAAGGATTATTTGAATTTGGTTGGCGAAAATGTTCAAGTAAAGAGATTGCCAACTGGCTTCACTGCTAAAGGTATTGTTGCCTTGGTTTTCTCATGTATCTCAGCATTTTTGGGATTGGCAGCAATTTCTTACTATGGTATGAATGACATTGAAAACATGGAAAAAAGAGTTGCTAGAGACTTGGATGTGTACTTTGATGATGATGATGATGAGGAGGAGGAAGAACAAAGCATTACTGAGCAGGCTGCAACTGGTTCCTCTTCTAGCCCTTCAAACAAATAAACTAAGAAATTGGTTAATTTTTTTATATGGTGAGAGAGTGGTGTTGTTGAATAACAGTCAAAGAAAGTCATGAAGAATTGTGTGTGTGTTGGTCTAATTAAACTTGAATAATGAAAACAGTTTGATTGACCCAGTGAAGTAACTCTCTTTGATGGATTATACATTGAAACAACATTCTACATCAAGATCCGTAATTCTCAAATTTCCCTTAAGAACCCCCCTGCTTGATATTTAATTTTATTGTTTGTCTTCGTTTTTTCTTTCTAATTTAAATAATTTATGTATTCGATTTAATATATTAATGGCCCGTTCAATTTGATAGTTTTCGTAAGATTGTAAAAAGCTCACACAGTTGATAAGTAAAAGTAACGGTGTTGCGGTACAAGTTTGCTGATACCATTGGAGCCAGAGAAAAATGTGAATCGCCTTAAACAAAAAAGGTGGAAAAAAAAATACACCACTGTCCAGTCAACAGATTTTTGCTCCGAGATTAATTGTTTGATCCACATCATTAACAGTATATTTCAGAATCATGATTGAAGCAATATATATTTCAGACTCAACTAACTCATTGGTTTACGAGTACACAACTTCACTATGCATCCCAAAATTTAAATCATTAGTTCCCAAGGTTACTTCGTTTAACGATTCAACAACCACCAATAAGATTCCATTAAATTCAAAGTTGTACTTATTTGTGCATCATCATCAGCAGTCAGGGTTGCAGTTTTACTTGTTATGCAAAGAGATTGATAATGCAAACCCATTGATTCCCTCAATTTTTATTCAAAGGTTAATCGAAGTGATGGAAGATTACTTTGGGGATTTGAATAGTGTCAAGATCGAAGCAAATAATGAAATCTTAACGTTATTATTATACCAAATGTTGGACGATGGCACCCCTTACATTACAGATTTCAATAAATTGCGAGACTTGGTTAGTTATAAATCATTACTTTCCAAGCTTCTCAGTAGTGCTACCACTGTCGCATCCAAAGCCACTGGAACGGCAATGAGCAATAAAGGTCCCTTAGATTTGCATAAAACAAATAACCATCAAACATCCGATATTCCTTGGAGAAGAAGCAACGTAAAACATACAAACAATGAAATGTATGTTGATGTAATTGAAACCGTGAATGTCATTATAAAGCCTACAACCAAAAAAGCAAAAAGACATTTACAACTGGAAAAGCAAAACCAAGGATTTGACTCTGCCTTTTATTCTTCAGCATCTAGCAAATCGCTAAACCATGATATAGAGAATCATTTGATTAGTGGATACATTGACGGTGAAATCAACTTTTTGAGTCGGTTGACGGGTGTGCCATCTTTGCAGTTATCGTTGAATTCCATAGGAACAAGCAGAATAGAGTTGCCAAGTTTACACAGGTGCATTGATTTTGATGTTTGGAACGAAAAAAGAGGGATATTGTCGTTTATTCCACCTGATGGGAAATCTACTCTAATGAGGTATCAAATTGATTTGAACCAAACCAATCAGTACGGCACGTCGAACAAGCAATCAATGTTGAGCATGATAAAGTCAACAAGTATTGAAGCAGAGTTTATTTGCCATGAAAATACTTCCGATTTTGAAATTAGATTAAACTTATCCCCATCTATATCTAAAATAGATTCCCTAAATGTTGAAATTGTGTGTGAGCACCCAGAGGATCAAATCAAAATGAACCGTGTTACTCACGGAGACTTTTCATCAAAAGGAAATGGAAAAGCGGAATGGATTTTACGACAACTAAAACCAAATGTGTTTTCACCTGTGTTTTATGGATCAATCATATCTAATACAGAGAATTCCAGCGATGAAGAGGAAGAAGAAGAGAAAGAAGGAGCAAGAGACGAGAACAACCAAGCTAAACACGATAAAAAAGTGAGAATTTCTAAACCAAGTTATATAAAACTAAGTTATAGCCACAAAGGACCAGTTCCAAGTGGATTGAAGGTCGATAGCTTAAAGATAATTAGTGCAAAAGGGTTAGGCGATACAGTCAAACCTTACAAAGGTGTCAAGTATATGACCAAGTCTGGTAATTATATAGTGAGATCATAAAATCAAAAACAGATTTACTACGTCACACTTTTCATTCAATTCTCAACCTCCCTAAACATAGTTAATATACAATTATATTGATAGGTATGGTAAATAAAAAATAAAGGTGTCTTATTCTGTAAAACTCACCCAATTATTGTGCTTTCTTCTTACTTTTCTGTTTCTGTTGATTTTTAATCAAAACTTTTCCGACAAATGTACCCACACCCAAGGCAGCAATGAATAATAATAATATTGGTAATTTGATGGCATAATCTCTTGGCAAAAAGAATTGGTTCAATATATTGTCTTCGTTGATAAATGGTAATACAAATACCCAAGCAGTGTAGTATGTGAATACAAAAGCAGCAACACCAAGCATTCCAAATCCAATTAGTTTATCGGCACCCTTGACAAAAAATAAAGGTATTGTTAATATATACAATTCTTCATCGTTAGAAAACTTTCATAATTGTAATTACTGTTGTGACATACCATGATATTAAATTGAAGTAATGATAGAGATTTGTTGCAATAAATAAATTTGGTTGAAAAATTGTTATACGTGTTGTTTTTTCTTGTTTTCTTCGTGAAGCCCAGATAAAACGAGACAACAAAACAAAGAAACTCAGTGTGTTGTCGTCAGGGACACTACCACGCAAACTAAGAACTACAACAACAACCTAAAAATCCGTGTGGCCCAGCTGGCGAACAATTGGTTAACCCAACCACTTTTAAGAGTATCACTCTTGTCTTTAATCAAAAAAAAAACAAACGATGTTTAACAAATTAAAACTGAGAAAAGCACCTTTGTCATTGGATTCAGTTTCAAATGCCATCAAAACAAGGGGTACAAAGTCTCTTTCCCCAGAAGAAATCAATCCAAAACATATTGATTTAAAAGTGATCAATCAACTTGGGATTCCCCAAAATTCAATTGTTGCAGTAGCTTATGATCCAGTACAATCTTTATTAGCAGTTTCAACCACCAGCAACGATGTTCGAGTATATGGACAGCTAAATGTCGAAGTTGTATTTGAATTCAACATTAAACACCCTATCACGTTTCTTCGATTTGTTAAGGGAGTATATCTTGTCTGTGCCTCACCAGGTGCTGGTTTGAATATATTATCATTGCACTCCAAAAAAGTGTTAGGAACAACTCTGTTTCCTGGAACAGTTACAGCTATGGAATCAGACCCTTCTTTGGATTGGTTGATTATGGGATTGTCAAACGGTAGTTTAATGTTTTATGATGTTGACAGAGTAAATTTAACACCTTTCAGAATTGATAATTTGCAGAAGAAAATAATGCCAAAGGAGAAAATGTCACCAGTTTTGTCCATTGAATGGCATCCTCGTGATATTGGTACTTTATTGATTGCATACCAGCAATCTGCAATTGTTTACTCACTTGTATCAGGCGAAGTGAAAAGTGTCTTGGCATACCAGTTATCAAAAGATCATAGAGGCTTTCAATTGGCGTCTCATATTGCAAACGGGGGGAAGAAGAAGATATTTGGTGGTTCCAAGGAGGTAATCCCTAAACTAAAGGAAGCCCATTTCCATCCAAATGGATTACACGCCGTCACAGTGCATGAAGACAATTCGATAGTATTCTGGGATATAGCAAGTGGTACAATTTTAGAAGCTAGAAACGTTTTTGATGTGCACATTCATCAGCCAGGGACGCCATTAGAAATTCCCGAGGTATTTCAACCCATTGAGACCGTTCAATGGGTTTGTGGTGAAGATCCAGAGAACACAAAGTTGATTGTAAGCGGCGGAGATTCTAATTCCAAGAATGCCATTCACGTTTTAGATTTTGGCTATACTTTGAAGTACTCAATTACATCGTATGAAAAACAAGCTGAATTTTACGCACAACCACAATCAGGACAAAGAATCATTCCAGTAACATTTTATTTGAATAAGACAGAAGTAGAAGAGGTGATAAAAACCATTCTACCAATTACTGAAAATGGGTCGCCTTATTTCCATGGTGGTCATGATCCTTCTTTTTTGTTGTTGGTCTCAAATTTGGGACGAATTTATTTTGTTTCATTTGCCGAGCATGCTGGTGGTCAAGGATCATCTGATTTAGGCACGGTTATTTTGCCCACCTCTATATCATTTATTCACCCACCTTTATGTGCCTTTGATGTTGAGCAAGTGAGAAGAATTGATTGGTATAGTATTATGTCCAGCAGAGCATCGACGGGAGCAACATCCAAAACAAAGGAAATGTTTTTTGGTGGTGCATCGGTAGGCCTCAACAATGTGCTGAAACCAATAGGATATGATGATTCTTTTAGGAACATCTTGATTACCGGTCATGAAAGTGGTTTGGTGAGATTTCTTGATGTTACCAAAGGTGAACAACATGAGTTAGAAGGGATTGTGCAAATTGGTCTTAGCGAGACTTTATTTGATTACGGGAATCCAAAGTCGTTGAGAGTCATATTTGTGTCATGTGCATTTGAGAACCGTGAATTACTAGTAGCATTAGCGACAGGTGAGGTTGTTGTTTGCAAGTTTGGCAAAAACAACAGAAACGCTGGGTTATCGGCAACTAAAGATTACAGTGATTGTGCGGTACAACATGCAAACAAAAATGCCAAACTTTTAGATATTAGTGGAAGAGTCCTGGGCTCATTAAATGCGTCATCGACATTTTTACCAACAAGTTTGTTGCAAATCGAGCCACCAGAACCTATTTCGGTGATCAAGATGAGTAATGTCGGTTTTGGGGCTATTGGTTACAAATCGGGAAGATTGGTTGTCTGTGATATTAATGGGGTCCTGCTGTGATACTCAATCTTGAAAATATAAAAGAACACCTTGTGTCAGTACAAGGAAACTGCTACCCAACGTCTATTGAATTTTCCATTCAAGAATATGGCAATGACGGCTACTCATCCATAGTTTTGTTGGTAGGAACAAATTGTGGCGGTAACCTCGTGACATTTAGAATTACTCCAATGGGGAATGGTGGCTTTGAGGTTGTTTTTGCAGACAAAACAGCCCATTTGAATTACAGAACTACTGATGCCAGTGGAGCTGAAGGGTCGTGTATTTCCCAAATAATTCCGATAAACTCAGTGACCGGTGAGTCTGCAGTTGCAAATATGAGCACATTCAACAAACTCAGTCAGGGAATTGTTATTCCAGCATATGTTATTGCCACCTCTGACAGAGATATTCGTGTTCTCAAGCTACCAAAACAAAAGTTATCGCACAAAGTTGTTGAGGATTTCTGTTTGAAATGCAGTGTTGTGAACTATCACAATAAAGGTATTGTATTGGCCATTTTAGTGAAATCTGGGTTTGTCAAATTATGTTCGTTGCCATCTTTGTCTGATATAGCTAATGTCAAATTGCCCAAGGAGGTTTATGCTCAAGTTAAAGAATCACTTGAATCAGGAATGGCAACTCAGTCAGATTTATTACGTTCAGGTGAATTATTTGTTAGGTACTCTAAAACAGAATCAGTTTATATCACGACAAATGAAAAAACTCGCCACAAAGATGACACAAATACGGATCGATTGTTTAACGAAAATGCCATTATTCCACCACGTCCAACTGCAAGTACATTACTGTGGGCAAAAGGTCAAATCAGTTATGTTTCAGTTGATGATTTAGCCATGTTGGTTGCGGGACCAAACCGTAAGCCTCCAAAGAACACAGAGTCACAATTGGCATATAATATAAGCCCTGAAGCTAATCCACAGAGCAATTACGGAGGATATAACCCGCAAAAAGGCAGAGATTCTGACAAAGGTAAAAGTTCGAGTCCATATGACCAACCAGTAAGACGTGGCACTAATAACAGCGGAGGTTTGGGGTCTCAAGGATTTATGAGAAGTCTTCAAAATAGCATTCAAACAGTGGAAGAGACTTTTAACGACTATGCAAACCAAGCCAGTCAAACATTTACCGAAGGTATAGAGGACCAGAAGAAATCAATGTACAGTGCTGCTGTAAAAAGTAAGTTTGGATTTTAAAGGAGATAGAATTGTATAAAGTTTGTAGATTTAAGGACAGTATACATTACGACACGTATGGAATAATTTCGATAGAGTATGCACTATGCAGGACTGACGAAATTAACAAATGTAAACAAACAAACCCTTTGGAAAAGGAAAAAAGAGAATACAAACTTGACAACGACAACATATGGTTTAACGGGTGATTTCTTTTGTCGAATTGATCAGATTATTCAATAACACAGTAATGAATAATAAAGAGAATATACCCACAACACCAAAGAGCAAAGAAAGCAGAATTATTTCCGCTGTTTCGCCGATTAACAACCAAACGTTGAAACCAATCTCACCTAACAAAGAGAAGAATCAAATTGGCAAATTAAATTTTTTGGAAACAGACAATTTAGATGAGCATTTTGAACTTGTTCATACCACTCAAGAAGAAATCCGACAACGATTGCACAATATTGAATTGACATCAAAGCAGACTAGTGTTGATTTAGGACAATTATTTGATAGACTGAAAAATAACAATGAAAATTTGAATAAACTATTACGGAATGTGGTGTCTTATTCTGAAGAAGTAATGACAGAAGGAAATGCAACCAAAGCAGACATGGAGAAAATTTTGACTCGGTTGGATAAGCTTAGCGAGGTAAGAAGCAAATTTGAAAGTCTGAAAGTGGGAATTTCTGATAGTTCTATTGAAGAAATTTGTGAAGCAATAGGACAGGTATTCAGTGCCAATCAGAAGAACCACGGGGATGCTGACAAATTGACTATACTCAAAGAAGAAGTATCTAGAATAAAGGATATCATCAGCAAACATAATGAAGTTGTTAGTTCTCAATTAAAGTCTCATGATACGAAACAAAGCGAATTGGTAAATCATTTAGATTCATACTTGCAAGAATCAAAAGGAAACATTGAAATCTTACATAAAATACTTTCATTTATTGAAACAAGGGGATCTGATTTGCAACAGTTCAAAGAAATTAATTCACAACTACAAAATCTAGAGACAGTCAGTAATGCATTACAAGACAAATTGCCTGCTTCAGATTTGGTTAATCAAATAACAAGCCCAATAGTAGCAGAAATTAAGGCGATGTCTCTAGACTCTAAGTATTTGACTTCATTTGAAGGTATTTCGGCGGCTGTTGATAAATTAAGAGAGACAATTGAGGAAGGACCCAAGTCAGAAGTTATACTCGAAAAGTTAGAGAAGCTTGCGGGAGAAAAGAACACCAGCAATACTCTACTAGAGAAAGAGCAGGAAATGGAAAACAAGATCCGGAAAATGGAAGACAAGTATGCTTTGCTTAGTACAAGATATGAGGAAAAGCTTCAACAGTATAAAGATTTACTGATCAAGTATCAACAGTTACAAGCACAAATTGAGGACACTCAAATGCCCCAAAATAATCGAGAATCAAAAATGGAAAAATTGAGAAATTTTCATAAACTTAAAATTGGGGAAATTGAGCAAAGTGAATTCATCAACGAAAGGAAACGTATCGCTAGTACTCCAGTTGTGCAAACTAGAAATATTCAATTTACCAACAATTCAGATGAAGACTGATTTTTTTTTTTTCGTTTATTCTATTTACAGTTTTATATTTACATTAATTAGGAACGATTTTATCTTTGCCATCCATGAATGGCTGCAAAACTTCTGGTATTGAAATTTCATTCTTTTCTGCATTAAAGTTTTGTTCAATTAATGCAACAATTACTCTAGGGACGGCCATACATGTACCGTTAAGTGTTGAAACGTGTTTGAGACGACCTTCTTGATCATCATTATAACGTATACCTAATCTTCGAGATTGGTAATCGCCACAATTAGAACAGCTTGTAAGCTCTCCCCAGGAACCTCTTCCTGGCATCCACGCTTCGATGTCATATTTTTTCATTGCTGGTGCACCTAAATCGGATGATGGCATATTTAACAATTTAGCGGATAGACCCAATTCCGTGACAATTTCCACTTGCATATCCTTTAGATCTTCTAATTCTTGTGCGGCCTTCTCTTCTGTTGTAAAATGGAATAACTCGACTTTAGTAAACTCATGCACTCTATACAATCCCTTAGTATCTTTTCCACTGGCCCCTGCTTCAGCGCGGTATGCTCTTGATACACCAACATATTTTATGGGGAATTGAGTGCCACTCGGGAATACAGTAGAAGAATGGAATGCAGCCAATGGTATCTCTGCTGTACCTGTCAAGGACTTGTGTTCGCCTTTAAGTTCATAGATTTGCTTTTCATTATTTTGATCATTTGGTTTGAATCCACAGGCTCCAACAATTTCTGACTTAACAATCGAAGGTGGAGTAAGCATCAAATACCCACGCCTGCGAGCTTTTGAGAGCGCATATTGAATTAACGCTTGTTCAAGCAAAGCACCATCTCCTATTAAATAGTACCAAGACGGTCCAGATACTCTAGATGCCACACTGAAATCCAAAATATTAAAGTTGACTCCTATTTCCTTGTGATCATGAACTGCTGACAAATTTGAAACTTTAGCATCTTCTTCAGACTGGCAATTTATAAATTGGACAACTTCTTCTTTCAAAGGATCCGTAGGGACTGTTACGTCTATAAGATTGGGCAAAGATTCGGCTTTGGCGTATATTTTTTCTTGGATGGTTTTCACTTGTTTTTCCAACGGTTTTAGTTCAGATTTGAGTTGCTTCAATCTTTCTTTGAATTGTTGTAGATCACCCACGTTTGACTTTAAACGCTCTGCTAGGATAGTTCTTTCTTTTTTCATGTCATTGATTTGAGAAAACAATTGTGCTTGTAATGGTCGATTTGATGTGATGAAATTGATGTTTTCAATCAACTCTTGTGGTAGTTGTCTTCGGTGAATTGAAGATTCATACTCTTTTGGACGACTCAAAATATCATTAATGTCGATTTGTGCTCTTAATAATGTTGATGAGTTTTTGCCAGTGCTAATGGATCTACGTATAGTGTTAAGCATGCTTGATAACCTAGCCTCGATGTTACTTCGATTGGTAGAATAATGTAAGGTGTAGGTCATTTTCTTTCGTGCACTCACAGTAGAGAATTGAACGAAAATTATTCTGTTTCCTGTACACAACATAGAAACATTCCCATCACACGATGGCTATATCTTTCTAGAGATAAACCTTAACCAAATGTTGAGGTCCGTCAGCAGAGATAGTTTCACAACATTAATAGACCAGGACGACGATAATGAGAATGACGATTTGCAACTGCAGCAGCATGAGAACACACAGGAACTTACATCTGATTTGATCTCATTGATCTCACAAGAAACATTGATTAATACCAGTATCCAAATCATGAATCGAAACATATCACAATTCTACAAACACTATGAATTACCATTAATACTGAGTTATTTGCATACAGGGGTTAGTTTGTATCTAAGTTTGCAGGATCTTCTCGATAACAAACCACCCATCCTAACGAGAACACTGTCCATGATGAATTTCAATAATTTATTACGACGACCATTTAGAAATTCTTCATTTTTGACTATACACAAGCATGACTACATGAACAATAAGTTTGAATTTTGCCATGTCGATTTCAAAATACACTCTAACCATATTACATACTATATTTTGAAGTTTCCAACATTAGATAAAACAGTCTACTTAATTAACAACAATAGCTCCAAACCTACTGTTGATTTCGAGTACAAAAAAACATGCTTTAGGATTACAGGTGTGACAGGTACAACTTCAGTGATTGGAGTATCACCAGAGATAAAGTTATATGTAATGAATCCCAATTCCAAGAATTTATTGACCTATAATACGACTGTATCGAATGGCAAAAAGCTCCAGATAAATAATAGTTTGAGCAAATTAGTTAATAGTCAAGACCAGCCGCGAATAAACGAGATGTTGAAGAATGAGAAGCCAGTAATTAGCATTCCCATGGGCAGATATTTAGATCAAGGGGATGTCAAATTGAAGCTCGACAGTAACAGTGCTACCAAGTCTAAACTGAACATAATAAAGCATGGCGTAATAAGATTGTTTGATTACCAGGACGAAGTAGGAGATACTGGAAATAATGTGGTAAGTGATGACATGTTGGTGTTGTGCTGTGTATTATTAGTGTTGAGAGAGCAAGAATACCGGAAATTTAAAAGCGGTTAATCGACATTAAAGAGTTTGTAGATGTATTATACAGCTTGGTAATCAACAAGTGTACGCTGTTTCATACTGCAATATATTAATCAAGATCTTTGGCGCTCATAATAGTCTAGATAGGTCGTGTATTTGTATACAGTATTTTCCTTCTCATCTCAAGATTTTTTTTTTTCCCTATTTCGCCCCAATTCGTTTCTCACTTCTCTTCTCATCGAAAAATTTTCATTCAGTTTTTTCTTTTCTTACCACTAGTGTTTAGAAAAGTGCTTTTTTCAATAACAAATTCTTTGATTCTGAACCACCCATTCATCCATCACCTAGTTTTTATCAAACTTGATACCGGATCAGCTATTAATTGTGCTAATTTTTTTATCCCAACTTATCATTAGATCATTTTATAAAAACTTACCTGGATATATTCGTCTTCATTGAAGTTTGTTTCAACTTTTCTAATATTTAACAAAAAACCATGGCTTACGTTTTAACTGAAACAGCAGCAGGATATGCCTTATGGAAGGCAGCTGATAAAAAAATCCACAAATCTTCTTCTTTAGTTGAAGACTTGAACACTGCCGAAAAAGTTGCTGAACAATTCAAAATTCACCGTTTTGAAAAATTTCAATCAGCAGCAAATGCATTAGAAGAGGCTAATGCCATTATCGAAGGTAAAGTTTCAGAAAATTTACAAAAATTATTAGAAGATGCCAAATCAGATAAAAAGGCTACTTTGATTGTCTCAGAAGCCAAATTGGGTAATGCTATCAATAAATTGGGTTTGAACTTTCAAGTTGTAAGCGATGCTGCATCTTTGGATTTACAAAGAGCCATCAAACAATTTTTGCCAGAATTATTACCTGGTTTGGATGATTCAGCATTAAAACAAATGTCTTTGGGTTTAGCTCACTCTATGGGTCGTCATAAATTAAAATTCTCTGCCGATAAGGTAGACACCATGATTATTCAAGCTATAGCCTTATTGGATGATTTAGATAAAGAGTTAAATACCTATGCCATGAGATGTAAGGAATGGTACGGTTGGCATTTCCCAGAATTGGCCAAAATGATTACTGATTCTGTTGCATATGCTAGAATTATTTTGACCATGGGTGTTAGATCTAATGCTTCTGAAACCGACTTATCTGAAATCTTACCAGAAGAAGTTGAAGAACAAGTCAAAGCTGCTGCTGAAGTGTCTATGGGGACTGAAATCACTGAAGATGATTTGAATAACATAAAGGCATTGGCCGAGCAAATTGTTGATTTTGCTGCTTACAGAGAACAATTGTCCAATTACTTGTCTTCTCGTATGAAAGCTATTGCACCAAATTTGACTGCTATGGTTGGAGAATTAGTCGGTGCTAGATTGATTGCTCACGCAGGTTCATTGACATCATTAGCTAAAGCCCCAGCTTCAACTGTGCAAATTTTGGGTGCCGAAAAGGCTTTGTTCAGAGCTTTGAAAACCAAACACGACACACCAAAATATGGTATAATCTACCATGCTTCATTGGTTGGTCAAGCCAGTGGTAAAAACAAAGGTAGAATTGCTAGAACATTAGCTGCTAAGGCTGCTGTGTCATTGAGATACGATTGTTTTGATGAAGAAAGAGACGAATCAGATGACTTTGGTTTAGAAAACAGAGCTAAGGTTGAAGGTAGATTGAGTCAATTGGAGGGACGTGATATGAGAACCACCTCTAAAGTTGTGAGAGAACAACCAAAAGTGGAAATAACCGAAGCCCGTGCTTATAATGCAGATGCCGATTCTACTGCTGCTGCTGCAGCTGCTGCCCCAACTGCTGATTCAGACGACGAAGAGTCCGAGACAGAAGAAGTTGAAGAAAAGAAATCCAAGAAAGATAAAAAGAAGGATAAGAAAGAAAAGAAGGATAAGAAGAAGGACAAGAAGAGAAAGAGAGATGACGATAAAGAAGATAAAGAATCTTCTAAAAAACTGAAGAAGGACAAAAAGGAAAAGAAAGAGAAAAAGGAAAAGAAAGCAAAGAAGGAAAAGAAGTAATTTAGAAAGTAAACCATTGCATGTTTAAGTAGAAAGGAGGGTTCATAGTAATTTATGTAAATTAGTTTTCATCATGTTTTTGTTACAATTGATTCTCTAGTGATGTTGTTTATTTGCGGAGATTGTAGTGACGCTCCAAACAGAGCGGCTCTTTTTTTTTTCCTGCGCTCCTTGAAGATTTTATATCCATTAAATTGCTACATTCTCAATTCAACCTAACTAATTCTTCTGGTAAATTGAAGCCATGCCAACGAATCAACCAACTAAATTTGAAGTACCTGTTGATCTATTAACCCCTGAAAGCTGTATATCATCATCTCGAATAAGAGCATTTTTAAAAAAATCCAGAAATCTTACTGATGATACTATTCGGCCACATCTAAATGAAATTGAAAAATCAAAGTGTTCACAGTATTTTGAAGAGGAGATAGTGCCACAATGGAGAGTACGTGGCGAGATCATTGATTATTGTTCTAAATATTCACAAGAGTTACGAGATCACACAAGCCAAGGGAAAACTGTTACTGCGACAAAGTTGTCGTATGACTTGCCCAATGCTGAAGAAATGACTGATAAATTTGATTTGAGGACTGACCCCTATGCATATAAAACTTATCAAAGAAGAATAGATGAGCAATATGCACAATGTGATGCATTAGACAACTGGACTCAAAATGAAAAAACGGTCGAACAAATTATCAGACAACAGACCGTTGAGGTTTTGAATGACAAATGTTTTTATCAAGACTGGATGCAAGCTTTTAAAAGAGCCTCCAATCCAAAGAAATAGAAATGATCTAAACAAGAAGAAAAAAGATGAATCTAATATTGATTAGCTTGTATATAGTCAGTTATCTATAGTCATTATCTGATAATAAGAATGATCTTTGTTAGTTTGATACAGAAAACCACAACGTCTAGATGATATACATAAAAAAAACACTTTCTAAAATTTACATATACGAACAGAATAACATGTTATTTTTGGTGGTGCACAGCTGCTGCTGCTGCAAATGCAAAGTTTGAATGTTGAGTTGGGGTTGGTGTTGTTTGAGGAGTCCCATTAGAGCTTGTTCCCTTCTTCTTGGATCTGGGCTTTTTATTTGATAATGACAGTTTCTTTTTTTTGGCTTTCTCTGATTTAACTTCATTAATACTTACATTAGATGACGAGCTCACAGATCGTGGCTTTTTGTTATCTTCGCTTTGCTCGATTGATATCTCTCGAGCTATTAACAAGCAGTCAATCCATCCATGACTTGATCCAACAACTACTTCTTCGCCTTTTTTATCTAAAACCTTGACAGCATTGGCCAATCTTAATCTTTGCTCGTCGCTAACTCTCTGTAGGAATACCAAATCCCCACCATCTTTGATCAATTCGATTATCAAGTATCCAAACGTTTCATCCTGTTTCGAAAGTAAATTACCATCTTCATCAACTGTATTTTCAAATTCATAATCATACATCAGATAGTCTGCCCCCTTGTTTGCCTTCAAGTCCACTAGCATGACATTCAAAGATGCATCTATAAAGAATACACGAGCCATGTTAGTGACAATAGTGATAACTGCTTTAGATTCTTGTTTAAGGATACTGGCGTACTTGGATGTCAATTCATCCAAAACAGAATCATCTAAAACCTGGTATTCGGGTTTATTTAGATATCTCTTGCTCAATACCAGCTTGATCAAATTGTCCATTTTTAAAATCTTTTCATCCGGCTTCAATAGCCCAGAGACTTCATTAAATTTAATGAAATTTTCCTGCACTTTTTTGATCTTTGGTGGTGGTGGTGGTGGCGGTGTTGATGAGTCCTTAGATGTTTTGTGATTTGGCTGTGGTAAATTTTTTGTAGCAAAAGCTGCGGCTGCTGCATTTGCTGATGTATTTTTAGAACCCCTTATATCTTCCAGTTGTTTTTGCTGTTGCAGTTGATATTGAGCTTTTGGTTGTGGTTGTGGTGATTGTTGCGATTTTGGCAATGGTATTTGTTGTTGAGGTTGTCCAGGTATCTCCCCATTCCTTCTGGGAGCCATTTGTGCAAAAGATGTATTGTCCCTTAAATTTGGTGTACTGTTCTTCTCCTTTGGGAAAGGGGGAGTTTTTTGTTGTACCAATACTTGTGCTGCAGCTTGTCTGGTTTGCATGTTACCAACAGGTTGTCGGCTAGAAGCTGAAACTGGTGCAAACTGGGGCGTTTGTGCAGAACCACTTCTTTGCGGTTGAATTTGTTGCGGTACGTTCTGTTGTGTTAATGGTTGCGACGATACTGGAGGAGGGAGCGGTACATGTTGTTGGTAATTATGATTATATGTAGTTTGATTCAACGCAGGCATTGCTACGTTATTCTTTATCATTGTTGGTGGTTTGTACGATTTTTTTGCTGCAATTGAAGGAATAAATCCAAACTCAGAGGCCAGTATCTGTGACTGCAATTGGTGGTAAGAGTTTGATTTATTGACATTTCTGTTGGTTCCGTTCTTCATCATTGGAGGCATTGCTGGTGACGGTGTAATGGCGCCAAATGCTTCAAACCGGGGAACCTTCCTATGCCATATAAAATTTTGGTCGTCCCAAGGTATGTCAGAAAACCACCTTGATGACATGATATGTGGGATTGTTGCTCGTGCAGATGGTTCAGAAATAAGTATCAGATCAATCAATTGGATCACGTCTGGCGGTAAGGGTATGGGTGATTTGTATGAATAGTCCACATTTATAATCTTTTCAAAAGTCAAGTACTCGGTGCTTCCTTTAAACGGCGGAACGCCATTAAAGAATTGATATAATATACACCCAATAGCCCAAATGTCAGATTCAAAACCGCATATATTGTGCTTAAGTAATTCCGGAGAAACGTATTCAGCTGTGCCCACAAACGATCCCTTTCGATCAGTATCAGATACCTCTGGACTGGCATCTACTGCATTATAGTCTATTTTCTCGCCATTGAACTCTTCGTGATTGCCTAATAACTTGGCTGCTCCAAAATCGGTGATTTTTAAATTAAAGTCATGTCCAACTAAAATATTCTCTGGTTTCAAATCTCGATGGATCACCCCTTTCAGATGAATAAACCTAACTGCATCTATTATTTGACACATGTAAAATTTCAGTACGGATTCAGATAAAGATCCAAATTTTCTAATGATTGACAACAACTCCCCATATTCTGCAAAATCCAAAACAAAAAACAAGCTACTCTCATCTTGGAAAGTATAATATAATTGAACAATCCCGGGATGTTGTTGACCCAATCTGTTCAAAGTGGTCTTTTCAATATTGACATATTTAATTTTGTTCTCTTTCACTATATGTCGTTTCGATAACACTTTAATAGCATAAGTTCTATTGGTGTATTTATCCAATGCAGAGTATACTGTGGAATATGATCCTTCTCCTATTTTCGCTCCAAATTGATAGTCTCTTGCTGATCTTCGTTTGGCCGCCAGTTGTGAGTATTGTGATTGTGGTTGAGAATTGGTCTGTTGCTGCTGAGTACTCCGATTTGACGGCTGGATAGATAAGTTCTGTAGATGTTCTAACCCTGACATGTTCTTATTCCAAAAAGTTAAGTTCAATCTGAAAGTGGGTACTAATCCGGTGTCTCTTGAATATGAATTAAGAAAATTAATGTAAATATAGGAAATTAAAAAAAAATATATATATAAAGCTAAAAAGAGAAATATTTACCTGCTAAGATTGTTGTTGTCGAGTCTGGCTTCTTTTTTTTTTTTTTCTCTCACTCTCGCTTGTTGTTATTGTTGTCTCCATAGTGAGTAAGTGTTTAAGAAAAAGAATACAAAAACAAAATCTAGTGGCGGTAACAGAAGGAGGGAACAAAGAGAGTAGTGAACACACATCAACTAAACACACAAATGGACCATGACAGATCAGAGATAGACGTATTTTATATAGATTGTCTGAAAGGAAGAGCTATAGATGGACATGGGGTGGAAATTACTGGTTGTGTGGAATTTTACCAGTTCAAGTAACGCTGCTGTTATTCTGTAAACAACAAGTCCTTACAGGATTGGCGTATCACTAAAGAGAGGGTGATATTAGTCTTAAGCCTTCACCTTCTAACCTAGTCAGCGTTGGTGAAGTTTTTCTGTGCATGGTTGGAAACGCCATGCCCACTTTTCGTACAATCCCAACCGGGTTTTCTTTTCCTGCTTGACCTGCAAACATGGTGACAACCAACTATATGTTTTAGTCGTTGCTAGTGCCAAATAGCGATAGCACAATGACTATTGTCTCCCTGCTATTGCATAGTTGTGAAACCTCATAATTTAGTAGAACTGGTACAATTGCACGACTACTGCTGAGTTTTTTCCCTTCATTCTTATCGCATAAATTTTTCAGTTGGTTTCTCTCTGTATTTGTTGTCCCTTCTTTTTTGAAAATCTCTGATTATATACCAGTGTTGTCCCCCCGCCCAAAAAACAGCTACAATAATGAAAGCGGGTATACCACTACTGCGATGTACTCAAAGATTACCTTTGTTGGTGGCACGCCAAGTCTCCAGAAACATCACAACCACAACAACAAAGTTCTCACTAGCTCCAGAATATAATCATATCAGAAAAGTGTTTGATAGTCAAAAGTATTTTAATCATTTCACTAAACAGGGTTCTCATGCAACTTTATTCAGCTCTCCACAAACAGGGTTATTTCATAATGAGTTTTTGACTACTCCACAGGGATTAGTTGATTTTTCCCAGCAATCGCTTAGCCAAGCAAAACAGTTGGTTAGCGAGATGCTTTCACAAGTCAACACTGTTGACGGGAAACTTAAATTTATCAAGAAACTAGATCAGTTGTCCGATATTTTGTGTCGAGTAATTGATGTGGCCGAGTTTATACGTGTTGTTCACCCAAGTGTCAAATGGATAAATGCGGCTCAGCAAACACACGAAATGATGTTTGAATTTATGAATCAGTTAAACACCAACGTTGAACTATATTCAAGTCTCCGTGATATTTTGAACAACCCTTTGATAACCGAGCAGTTAACACCAGAAGAAATAAAGGTCGGTGAATACTTGAGACAGGATTTTGAACGATCCGGTATACATATGGATCCACAAACAAGAGAAAACTTTGTTACTATAACGCAAGAAATATCGTTGTTGGGATCTCAATTTGGAAACCAGATAAATGGGCTAAAATCATACTGGTGTCCGGTGACAGTTGCCGAGTGGGAAAGCATTGAAGACCCCCAGTTAAAGAAAGAAATCAAGAACTATCAGTCAAAATATGATGGTATTAGACAATCAGAGACAATTCAGATTCCTCTCGTTGCAAACATTCCTTATACAATTTTGACAAACTGTAGTTCTGACACGTTGCGTAAAAAAGTATGGGTTGCTTTGCATAATTCACCTGACGAACAGATTGAAACATTGAATAGATTTATTTCCTACAGAGCCTTATTGTCAAAAATGTTAAACTACAAGTCGTTTGCAGACTACCAATTAGAACACAAGATGGCGAAAACTCCTGAGAATGTTATTACGTTTTTATCCAACCTACAAAAGTCATTAATCAAAAAAGGTGTGGTGGAAGAGTTGAGCCAGTTGTCAGAAATCAAACACAACGGTAACGACTCAGCAAGTATCAACGATATTGTTAATGACATTAAACCTTGGGATAGAGATTACTTATTGGCAAAACTCCAACAGAGAATGCAATCCGAAGTGTCAGCTGGTAATGTCAAAGAATATTTTTCGGTAGGAACCGTCATTGCTGGGTTGAATGAGTTGTTTACTAGATTGTACGATATTTCTTTTGTGCCAATGGCTGCATTGAAAGGTGAGACGTGGGATTCGCATCAAGTGCGCAAAATTAAAGTTGTTGATAATGCTGCAAACAAGACTTTAGGGTTTCTTTATTTGGATTTCTGGTCGACCAAGGTTTTGCCATCTCATTTCACAATTGTGTGTCTGAGAAGATTGAACACAAGTATAGGTAGTGAAACAATTGAGGGTATGGAAAAGCTTGTCCAGTTGGATGAAGATTATCAGTTGCCAGTTGTTTCACTTGTGTGCAATTTTGCCAGTTCGGGAAACTTTCTGTTTGGGAGATTTGCTGGTGTTGAGAATGAAAAGCCAACATTGTTGACCTTAGATCAGGTTGATACGATTTTCCATGAAATGGGACACGCCATGCACTCTATGATTGGGAGAACGGAGTTGCATAATTTATCGGGCACTCGTTGCTCCACTGATTTTGTGGAGTTGCCTTCTGTGTTGATGGAGTCTTTTAGTAAAGATCCAAGAGTTATATGCCAAATTGGCCGTCATTTCGATACCGATGAGAAGTTACCTGAAAGTCTCCTTGGACAAGCACACGAGCATAGAATCATGTTAGATGCATGTGAAACATTTATGCAATCCAAAATGGCCATGTTGGATCAAAAATTGCACAATGAAGAGATGGTCAATTTACTAGCCAAGGGGTTATATGAAGTTGATTCTACCAAGGTGTATCATCTGGTTGAAAAGGAATTAAAAGTCTTTGCAGACGAATGGTCTACATGGCACGGAAAGTTTCCTCATTTATTTTCGTATGGAGCAGTGTATTACTCTTATCTTTTGGATAGAGCAATTGCCGACAAGATTTGGCAGGGGCTATTTGCCAAAGATCCGTGGAATGGAGAAGCTGGTAAGAAATATAAGGAAAGTGTTTTAAAATGGGGTGGTACTAGAGATCCATGGGAATGTCTTGCTGATGCATTAGGAAATGACGAATTAAAGCAAGGTGACTCACGAGCCATGGAAATTATTGGTCAGAATAGCAATTTATAGACAGGAAAAATGTAATTAGCTTGTATATAGAATTAGAAGTAGCTAATGCTTAGTTGTAAATATAGAGTGTTGGTTGTGTTTAGATAAGGATAGGGCTTACAAGGGAGGTTCTATGGGTTTCTGTTATCTGCCTTTTTGTATGCGTCGTTTTTGCTAAATACCCACAAGTTCGGAATTTGTTTTCGCTATCTTTGCATATGGCTAGAACGTGTAATCAGAAAAGTATGGTGAGTAATTCCCATCGTACGGAAGTACTCCAAATTCAACTGTGTGAAAGTCAAACGTCCCCATAACACTGGTGAGTTAATCCTCCTTAAGTTCTAGTGGGGTTTCAACTTTAATAGCCTATTGTTCCACTAAATATCGTAACCCGTTCCCCTCGACTTTAATTGCCCAAATTGCTTAGTTCTATTCTTTTTTGGAGAATAAGTGGAGACACACAAACCGTGTAACAAAGAAATGTAGAAAAAAAAAAAGGGTAAGAAATTTTGCAAAGTATATCAAAATGCCTTACACCAAAGCCACGCGCCAGAACCTGTTATCAAAAGATAATTTGTTATTCCTTCGTAATCATTTATTGTTGTGCTTTTATCTTTCCCCACCAAAAAAGCCTACTGAAGCATGAACGTACAATCCCACACACATGCTACTACATTTTAGTTTCATTAGAATCGGAATCAAATCAACCTTAAAATAATGTAAATTTGTTCGGAAAATTAGTCTCAGGTGTTTTTTCTTGGTTATGTGGTAATCAGGTGAATCAAATTCTGTCTTTAACTGCCCAAATGTTGTTTAGAAAGTTTATGACACATAAAAAATGAACATTTTGTATGAGAGAAATTCTTTGCTTTTTTTAAAAATTTCTTTTTACGTATATGCAGGAAATACCACTCTCATTTTTTGCCGCAAAAAAGAGAAAATTATTCCGGCAAAAGAAACTATCAAACTCGACACAAAACCAAATTTTTTGACAGAATGCCTTATGGAATCCATCGCAGAAATTAAACAATAAGCTAAAAACATGCAGCCCAATGATTGCTCTATCTTCCGTTTAAGGCATTTTTTAGGTTCTCTAAAAAAGCGTGAGTTGATGATCATGATTAATACTTGAGCCTTTTTTGTTGCATGGACGAAATCCGGAATTTGCCCCAAGCTAATGTATTGTTCTAATAGCTAATCTGAATCACATACCAACAAATTAAATACCAGGCAATCAGGATTTGAGTAAACGTAATATAACAGCTTTTGTTTTGAATGATCGCTACTCCTTGCTTTTAGATAAGATTATTTTTTTTTGTATGAAATTCACTAAAATCGAATTCAAATCAGGCGACAAGGGATTTTTATGTGTACTAGAAGAAACTGATTCACTTCCATATATAGATGCGATAATTTCTCTTCTCCTATAACCTTTTGTTTTTTTATTTTTTTCTCAAGTTCTCCTTCTTTTAAGCATTAATTTTTTTTTTTTTCATTTCCATCTGATTAGTCTTTTTGTTTGTTTGTTTTACCCTCAAATATATTTGATACCATGTTTAAAAAGGAAGACCAGGCTGTTTCCAAAGAGGTTCGGCCAGAGGAGTTGGGAAGCTTTACCGGCTCCGAAGAAAAATATTCTAGCAATGAATTTCTAAATACCGAAAGTAAAACTGGGTTCCAGAACTTTATTGATTCTTTCAGAAGAAAACAAGCTACTGAAGATGAAAGTGCAGGACAGCAATTGGCAAAAGGTATTAGTAAGCGTCATTTGATTTTAATGTCTTTGGTTACTGGTATAGGTACTGGTCTTTTGGTTGGTACCGGTCAGGTTTTGCGTAAATCAGGGCCATTGTTTCTTGTTGTTGGTTATGCTATTGCCGGGTCATTTGTGTACCCTACATTGCAAGCTGCTGGTGAAATGGCCGTTAATTATTCTGAATTGTCGGGTGGTTATAATTCATATACAAGAATGTTTGTTGAGGATAGTATTAATTTTGCCATTTCATGGAATTATTGTATCCAATGGTTGAGTGTTATTAGTATTGAGCTTGTTACCGCTGCCATCACCATTGAATATTGGATCAGTGAAACGCGAGTGAACCCCGATGCATGGGTTGCTATTTTCTATGTCGTCATTGTTGTTATTCATTTTATTGGTTCCAAGGCCTATGGTGAATTTGAGTTTATCATTGGACTGATTAAAGTTTGTTTACTTGTTGGTTTCATTATCATGGGTATTGTTGTTGATACTGGTGGTGGTCCAACTGGTGAATTTATTGGTGGTAGATATTGGAGAGACCCAGGTCCAACTAAAAATGGGTTCAAGGGGTTCTGTTCAGTTTTCGTCACTGCAGCATTTTCATATGGTCAGTCTGAGTTTGTTGCTTTATCTGCTGCTGAACAACCAAACCCACGCAAGGCCATCCCAACTGCATGCAGACTTATCTTCTGGCGTATCATTGTCTTGTTCCTTGGGTCCCTTACCATTGTTGGTTTGCTTGTGCCATCGAACTCGGACCATTTGATGAGTGAAGGTGGTGGTTCAAACACCTCTCCATTTGTTCTTTCGGCTGCCCTTCATGGTGTTAAAGCAGTTCCTTCCATTATCAATGCCGTTATTCTTATGTCTGTCACATCGGTTGCTTCTTCGTCTTTGTATTCTGCTTCAAGAACTTTGCAATCATTGGCCGAACAAGGGTTTGCACCAACTTGGTTCAATTATATTGACAGAGCCGGTAGACCAACGAGAGCATTATTGGTTTCAGCTATCATTGGTTTGTTTGCATTTATTGCTGCATACAAAAAGCAAGTTACTGTCTTTAATTGGCTTTTGGCTATTTCTGGGTTGTCGCAAGTGTTTACCTGGAGTGGTATCTGTCTTTCTCATGTTAGATTTAGACAAGCATTGAAGTATAATAACATCTCGACTGATGCATTGGGTTACAAGGCTAGTACCGGTGTTTGGGGCTCCTACTATGCCTTGGTTTGGTATGCTTTGGTTTTAATCTCTCAATTCTGGATTGCATTGTTTCCAATTGGTGCTTCCAAACCAGATGCTAATAACTTTTTCCAAAGTTACCTTGGTGCTATTGTTTTGGTTGTGTTTTACATTGGACACAAATTGTACACTCGTAAATGGAGATTGTTGATCCCAATAAGCGAAATCGATATCAATAACGAAAGAACTATTTTTGATGAAGAAATTTTGAACCTAGAAAGACAAGAGGAACAAGACAAATGGGACAGAGCTCCATGGCATAAAAAAATAATGATATTTGCTTTTAATCATTGATATAGGCTTGATTGTGGTGTTTTTTTCTTCTTAAATGTACATGTAAATTGATGATTTTATTATACAAGTTGTAAAGTAGAACCAGTTTGTAAGGTGCGCGTAATAATTGGATTAATGAACTACATTAGATGTTTGGTAGCGATTTGGGTAAATATTTTCTTTAAATATTTGCATTAATTTTGATTGAAAAATCGAGTCTTTATACGGTTGACTATATTTGGTTTAACAATTAACAAAAAGAGACCTTTATTTATCTATGCAAAACTTCTTTGAAAGCTATTAGTCGCCAATTGTGATGGGGTTAATGTGATATCTCATTGATAGTCGAAGAGGTAGTAGCTACACACTTGCTTTTGTGCTTGGAATCAAACGCGCTGAAATCGGATTGTTATTTTCAATTTTTTTTTCTTCACTCTATTTTACCAAATCTACTTTTATACCAAACACTTATCATAGTATGCTGGGAATAAACGAAGACGCGTCACTGACGACAAAGCGGTTTAAGGATTCGAACGAAGCCATCAAACCTGTCAAGAGACTTAAAAAAACCACGTATTTCCCAGTTAATAACCTCACTAATCCCCAAACTAATCAATCAAATATTCAAAAGTCCCCGATTCGACCAATTGATATAAATTCAATAACCACAAAGGTCAACCCCGTTCAGGAAATCAACAGAAACAATACCGACAATTTAACAAAGGTACAGAAGCAACAGGAACTAAACTTTCTCCAGGAGAATTCTGATGATAGTTTTGATGGAATTCGCTGGAAGGAAAGCCCTGAAATCAAAGGGAGCCATAAGCAGATGGAAATAAAAAACTCTTTTGGTGGGTTACCTTCATCGCCATTAAAAAACATTAACCCAGAATCTGAGAATGTGGATGATCGTACATCAGACGTTTTGAACAGATATGGATCTGATTTTGAAAATGTTTCTAAAAGACGAACTCCATTAATGTCAAAGACGCGTTCAGATATCACATCTTCAAGCAGCAATCACAAAAAACAAACCAACGAAATATCCCAACTTCAACGAGCAAAATCTGGGGATGTACTCAAAGTCAAATCAATTTCAGGGTCTATTACCGACTCCTTTCAAAGCACTTTGAATAATTGGATAAATAAATTTGAAACTGATCCACAAGACGACCAAAATCCAAACCTGTTACCAGACACTGTTGAAACGCATAAAACTATTCCAAAAATCAATACCCCACCTAACCCAAACACGTCAATTCAATCTGAGGATCCATTCTCTGACAACGATGATTTAATTCAATTGTTGCACTCAAAATCCTTACCAGAGTGCCCACAACCACAGCCTGTCTCCAACGATAACACATCAATAAAACCACCTATGGAAAATGCATCAGATGATGGCGAATCAAGTGACGATCCGTTTACAGATGACGACTCTGAATTAATGGAAATATTGAAAACTCAGACACCCAGTGTTACATCTGCATTTACCAAATCTTTCCAGCGAGGTATTCAAAACTTTGAAAAACTAAGTATTGAAAACAAATATGAGGAACAGGATATTGAAAAAGTGCTGGACTTGATTTATGATAGAGTAACAACCCAGAGATTTCGAATTGTGAATATCATCGAACAGTATTATGGTCCCAAGAGCGAAAAACAATTAATTTTAGAAGTTGTAAATTCGCTGAGAGATAAATCAAAGTTGGTTGTTCGTGGTGAGTATTGCGAGTTGGAGTTGGAAAAAGGGGACGTGATTCACGTTATAATCACCGATAGTACTCGTCCAACATTAGTTGATGACATGCATAACCTATTAATTTGGAACCCAGACATTATGCTATCAGCAACGACAATTTCCCAGCAGCTCAACTGCTCGAGAAAAACAGTGATATTGTCTCGATACAAGTTTCCTGGAACCCTGACGATACCCATCATTGTTGGGGAAATAGTTCATTTTATTTTTCAAGAATGTATTTGTACTGAAAGGTGGGATATGGAATTCATGAGCCAAGTATTAGATCAGTTATTGCTGCAATACATGTTGGCAATATTCGGGATAGGGAAGGAGTTGAAAGACGTTAGGGACGAAGTTGTTAAACATTTTGATTATTTGGAGACATGGTTTAAGACATACTACAAACAACCACTCAGCAAGAAAAATTTAATTGACGAGACATCTGAAAAAGAACAGATCATGTTTGCTGTGGAAGAAGCTTTGGATATTGAAGAAGAAATCGGATCACCAATATTTGGTATCAAAGGGAAAATAGATGCAACTATAACAGCGAAATTTGAAAACAAAAAAATGAAAGGTCAATATATGATACCGATGGAAATCAAAACCGGTAAGGAGTATATTTACCATCATGCACAAGCGTCATTGTACTCATTGTTGTTTAAGGATAGATATGATAAGAACATAGATTCATATTTGCTTGTGTATACAAAGGAAAAGGTTACGAAAAAGTGCAATATCAGAATTTCCGAGTTGCGTTCATTGGTGAATTTGAGAAACAGAGTATCTAATTATATAAAAGACAATTTGAAGCTACCTCCTTTGGTAAAGAATTCCAACTGTGATAGATGCGAAATTAGAAGTGCTTGTATGACCTTAAACCACTTGACAGAAAATGGCACCAAAGAAGAATCTGGTATTGAGGAGGAGTTGTACGAAGCTATAACTAGAGATATTTTTGAAAACGATTCGTACCGTAAGTACTTCCAACACTGGGATGAACTTATTTCTAAAGAAGAAGACGTTATGGGTAGAGCAGTCAAAGAGTTATGGACAATCCCAGCAGAGGACCAAGAGTTTCAAGGCAAATGCTTTTCTGGTATGACGATCACAAATTCGAATGAGACGGAATCGAACAATTTCTTATTCTCATCAACACATCATGACAAATCCCAGGATCAGCAATTCGTGTACACGTTTGCCAAGGCAGAAAACCCTTCCCGGTTCAATTTAGCAAAATCACAGGTTACTATCAACGATAAAGTTATTATAAGTGACGAAGAAGGCCATTTTGCTTTAACAACAGGATACGTCAAGCAGATAACTAAAGATTTTGTAGTGGTTTCCACTAGACGGAAAATCATCACATCTGATTACAAATTGAAAAACTATAATAAGGCAAACAACCAAGTATTTCAAAGTGTCATCCGATCTACTCAACAGAATATAAGAACTACGACCGAGAAAAGGTTCCGTATTGATAAGGATAGGATGTTTTATGGTTTGGGGTTAGCTAGATATAACGTCCTCAGTTTATTCTTACCTAATGGAGCTTCACAGTTGAGGAAATTAGTGGTTGATCTTGAAAAGCCTACTTTTACCGCATCTTCTTGGGAGATTCCTGATGCGGAAACGTTCAACCCTGATCAAATTGCGGCGTTGAAAAAAGTATTTAGTGCTGATGATTATTCTTTGATAGTGGGGATGCCCGGTACAGGTAAAACCACTGTGATTGCTCAACTCATAAAAGTGCTTGTGGCACAGAGGAAATCGGTATTGCTTACTTCCTACACAAATTCTGCCGTTGATAATATATTACTTAAACTCAAAGACTTGGATATTGAATTTTTAAGAATTGGCTACCCCCAAAGAGTCCACAAAGACATTAAAGACTACATTCCTGAATTCAAAGACTCAATCACTACATATGAACAATATGTCAATACCTATATGCGCCCAAAGGTTATTGCAACCACTTGCTTAAGCATCACAGACGTTTGTTTCAATTTGAGATATTCTTTTGATTATTGCATCGTCGATGAAGCTTCGCAAATCACCTTACCAGTGAGTTTGGGTCCTTTAAGGTTTGCTAAAAAATTTGTCATGGTGGGTGATCACGATCAGTTGCAACCTTTAGTTACCCATCCCGACAAAAGAGTTAAACAAGAATTATCTCGATCACTTTTCAGTTTGTTGGCTAAAGAGCATCCAGATTCTGTGAGTCACTTGACATATCAATACAGAATGAATAGTGATATTATGAATGTTTGCAATACTTTGATTTACAACAATAAATTAAAATGCGGGTCAGAACAAGTTGCCCAAAACTCTTTAAAGATACCCCACCCAGAAGTTTTAAATAGCTTTATTGGTGAAGATGTTTCGCCGGACCTGCAATGGATCCACAAAATATTTGATGAGAAAAACAACGTGCTATTTTTGGACTATGATGCGGTACCTGCTGTTGAAGAAAATGTGGGTGAAATGGTAATTAATACTAAGGAAGCGCTTTTAATTCAACAAATCGTCAACGCATTGGTTCACGGCGGAGTTAAAGAAGACGAGATTGGGGTTATGTCGTTTTACCGTGCTCAGTTATCAGTATTGAAAAAGAATCTTAACAACTTGAAGGATTTGGAAATACTCACAGCTGATCAATACCAAGGAAGAGACAAAGAATGTATTATCATATCTTTAGTTCGGTCAAATGAACGGAAGTTTGCTGGTGATTTAATGAAGGAGTATCGTAGATTAAACGTTGCTACAACGAGAGCTAAAACTAAGCTAATAATCCTTGGGTCAAGATTCACATTATCCACCAACGAGCTAACAAAGACGTTTATTGACTATTTGGAAAACGAAAAGTGGTATTATCCTCTTCCAAAATCGGCACACAAGATTTACAAGATTCCAGAAGTGAATGGGCCATCACCAACTAGATCACAAAAAAGCCAAGATTCGCCAATATTGAATAGAAACCCTATACTTAAGAATGTGGTTCAAGACATTACTAGATAAACTAGAAAATTTTTAGAGATTGGTTATGCATTGTTTGTAGTTAGCTATAGCTCTATATAGCAAAGAAATGAAATTCAAAATTACCTCTTCTGAAATGGAATTGATTACCATTCCAGCCATTTTGCCCTTGATTGTCATCATTATCGTCACCGTTATTGTTGTTGTTATTTGCTTCATCTCTCCGTTGACCGTTTCTCATTCTTCTAAACTGTCTCAAGATGTTTTGTACAAAAAACACAAAGAAAAATATAAACGTCATAGCAATTACCAAGTAATCCCCAATATCGTACTCTTCAATCAAATCATCATTATACGTGCCACCCTCATGATGTGCATTCGCTCTTGAAATGCTATTGGAGTCTTGAGGGACTTCGTTGGGTACTCTGTTACCCACTTTTTTAAATGCACTTAACCACCCGCCATCGGAGTTTCCTGACTGTTTGGAAGCCAGTCTATTAAATAAATATTTCAAGCGCAATCTCAATAGAGCCCAGTCAATATGTGTTTTGCCAGATACGAATTGAGATGGTGATTCCAGTTTCGCATGATTGAGCATTTCATTGTATTTTAGACTAAAGTCATAATAACGTTTCGCCATAAAGTAGTCCACCGAGTTATTTGCTGGTCCTATTCCATACTCATACATCTCGGCAAGTTTATAGGCACCATGTGATGATTCTCTTTCCGCCGCTGTTCGATAATAATTGAATGCCCGATCAAAGTCTGGTGTAATATGAGAAGCTCCTGCTTGACCTGAATATAAATCACCAAGTAAAATAGTAGCGTCTACATTTGACTGTTTTGACGCTCTTTCAAGATAATCCACTGCCATTTCAACTCTTTCAGGAACAAAAGTTTTTGGTGGTTGTTTGGAATAAAGTGGTTGTAATTGATATAACAAGTATGCAGCTGATATTTGGGCTTCTTCAAACCCATGCTCGGCCGCTATCAGATATCCAATAAGAGCATTTTGGTAGTTCCCAGCGATCAACTCTTCAAAAGCAAACTTCAAATGTGGCGCGTAAAAGGAAGATAACCTTTCAAGGAAAACACGGTAGTACATGACTATGTTAGGGCAGGAAATATCATTTTTTGAGTCGGCAATTTTGGATAAACCAGATTGTAAAAAGCTCCCCATATAATATAGAGCCTCTGTGTCTCGGTGGTACACCGCATCCTTCATGTATGTGTAGATTTCCTTGTGATGCTCACTCGTATGTGGATCACCTCCATTCATTCTCATTAACAACTTGGCCAAGTTTCTATTAGCTTCAGAAGATTTTTTCTTAATAGCAGCTACATAGTAGTCAACTGCCTTTGTGACATTAGGTTCACCCAATAACCCTTGGTCTTCAATGAAACCCAAAAGATTCAACGCTTCGGGGGTACCTTGTACTTTTAATGACCGATCCAAAATTTGCTTGGCTTTCTTGGTGTTATTAGAAACACCCATACCTTTCAAATACATTCTTCCTAATTTGGATTGACATGAACTCAAAAACATTTTGTCTATGCCATCGATATTCTTATAATCAGAAGCACCATAGATTTCTTCTCCCAAATCAACACATTCTTGGAAAGTGAGGAAAGCCTTGGTCAAGTTTTTGGGTACAAAATAATCGCCTTTATAGCTTTCTAATGCATTATAGAACAAAGTGGCATATTCATGCTCATTGGCAGTCAACTTGTATTCTTCAAAGCTGTTTCGAAGGTCTTTGAAATATTTTGATCTAATTTCAATGGTAGAAGTGGTTTCACTCATTTTCTCTCCATACAACCCACCATTGAAATCAGATATTCTGATATTGTAGTCCACCTGGCCATCGGCATCATTCCTTGACATCCAATCTTTACCTTGTTCTACCAAATCCGTATAATACTCCAATGCCAACTCACAATTTTTCGGCACTCCCAAACCTTTAAAGTTTTTGTAGGCCATGACCATTTGGGCATTCCTGTCACCATTTTCCACTGCAAATTGATAGTATAAAACTCCTCGTTCTTGGTCCACTGGAAACGTTCCAAACAAACCCGTGGAATATATGTAACCTAACATGAAATATGCATGACCATTGGGAGCCAAACTTACTGCTTCCTGATAATACTCTTTTGCCATGTAATAGTCTGGAGTCAATGAGTAATTTCCAAACAAGTATAGGTCTCCCAAAGTTACTAGTGCATTGACATTACGGGATTCTGATGCTGACTTTTTCAAAAGTGGGATAATGCGTCGAGTTAATTCTAGTGGTGGCTGTGGCTTCTCCTGTTTTGATTTATAGTCATTTGTCAATTGATCAAACTGGGGTATGTACAAGTTCCCCTCGATATTGTCAATATTGTATACATTGGGTCTTGTGAAATTTCTTGCAAGCTGTTCCAATCCAATAACAGCTTGGGTGAAGTGCTCGTCATTGTTGGTACTGGCTAATACTAGTAGTGACCACAACAGTAATATTATGTAATGCACTATCATTTAATTGACTTGTAATATGTATGAAAATTCTATCACTTCTTGCAAGTATTATAGTTTTGGCAATACGTCAGCCAAAAAAAAAAATGAGTATATATTTTGGGTCGTGTGTGGGAATTAAATGGTCGTTTCTCCACGGATACACGCTAATCCTTAATTATTTGCCTTCCTTGTTAATACACACCTAATCCGATTGTTCTCTTTTTTCTTGTGGTGGAAAAATCAACTTAGCCAACCAACCAACCAACGATCCAACAGACAACTACAACAACGACGCCAAAAAAACCCACCAAGAAAAAAAAAAAAGAAGACAGCAAACAACAAAGAACATTATCAATTAATTATTACTTTTTCCCTTTTTTTTTTAATCTTTTCAATCATTTATTATATTCAGTTAATTTCTTATAGACCACTGAATTTAGATAGTCCTGTCTTTCACAATTCACGCATATCGATGCAAATATACAACTAGAACAATTATACATATACAATAAAGTCATGTCTCCTATAAGACTTTCCGAAAATAGCGTGTTATCCTCAAACAACGAATCAAATGAGGCGATATTCCGATCGGCGCCCATGACGCTAGTTCAATTTTATGTCACAATTGAATTGGCAAGAGATATGGTTGGAGTATTAGGGAAATTGGGTAATGTTCAATTTCGAGACCTAAATTCCAAATTGACTCCATTTCAAAGAACATTTATTACTGAATTGCGATCAATTGATGGGTTGGTTTCTCAATTGGACTTTCTTCATTCGATTATGATCAAACAAAATACTATCAAGAGTGATCTTTACGTCAATTTGCACGCCGATATGAAACCCTTGCCCACTTCATCAGAGATTGACAATATCAAAACCCGATTGAGCGAGTTTTATGAAAGAATTAAACACCTAGATCAGTCATACAACAACTTAGATCGCAAGAGGCTAAAATTTATTGAGAATAGATGTGTGTTGAATAGTTTGAATGAATTCCATAGATCAAACTTGGTCGGAGGAGGGTACGATGACGAACACACAGAAGACGCCGATTATGATGATAATGCAGCACTTTTAAATGAACAAAGAAACCATAGCTTAGAGATTGGGTATGAGGCTCATAACTTGGATGATATTTCGTTCAACTCGTTAGCGGGTACAATTGCTCGAGACAAAGTGCCAATTTTAAGAAATATATTGTGGAGAGTTTTACGTGGGAATTTATATTTTCATGATATTGCTCTTGATGACGAATTCCCTGCCACCGAGTCGTCCATGGACCTAGTTCATAAAAATGTTTTCATCATCTTTATTCACGGTGATTTTTTACGAACCCGAGTATGTAAGATTATCCAATCTTTAGATGGTATATTATTTGATAATGCCACTGGTGGATCAGTTGCTAGAAATGAGACATTGACAGAAATTAATGGCAAAATCGAGGATTTAAACAATGTGGTACAAACCACCAAGGATCAATTAGTGACGGAATTGATGATTTTTCAGGAGTTGTACCCGGATTATTGTTATATTGTGCAACGTGAAAAGCTTATTTACGAGACATTGAATAAATTTGATGAAGACAGCACCAGAAGATGTTTAGTGGGAGAAGGATGGATACCCACTAATGATTTTGATAAAATACGATTAGCATTGAGAAATCTAATTAGACAAAAGACAAGACGGGACGGGAGTGACAGAGATTCAAACGAGAGTGTCAATATTTCAGAATCCATAGCAACTGAAACATCATTATTTGCCATTGATGATAGTGATCACGAATTGACCGGGTTTGAAATTGAAGATGAAGATGAGGTGGGGTCTTTAATTGCGGTGGTCAACGAATTAGCAACAAACCGAACTCCGCCAACATTCCACAAGAAGAATAAGTTTACCGCTGCATTCCAGCTGATTATAGATGCCTATGGGATTGCTACTTACCAGGAGGTTAACCCTGGTCTTGCCACAATTATTACATTTCCGTTTATGTTTTCCATTATGTTTGGTGATTTGGGACATGGGTTTATTGTGTTTTTAATGGCAATATATTTGATCCTAAACGAAGTGAGATTCGGGGCTATGCGGAATCGTGACGAAATATTCGATATGGCTTTTACTGGAAGGTACATTATTTTGTTGATGGGGGTATTTTCCATGTATACCGGGTTGATTTATAACGATATTTTTTCCAAATCAATGGCAATTTTCTCTTCTGGTTGGAAGTATGTAATTCCAGAGAATTATGACCCTACGAAAGGTGCCACCTTAGTTGCTGAGAAAATTGCTGGTAAAGTTTATCCCTTTGGATTGGATTGGGCTTGGCACGGAACTGAAAATAATCTTTTATTCACCAATTCCTACAAAATGAAATTGTCGGTGTTGATGGGGTACACTCACATGAACTACTCATTGATGTTTAGTTTAGTCAATTACTTGTTTTTCAAGAGTCGAGTAGACATAATTGGTAACTTTATTCCTGGGTTTTTGTTTATGCAGAGTATATTTGGATATTTGGCATTGACCATTGTTTATAAGTGGTCGGTTGACTGGTTTGGAAGTAATAGACAGCCACCAGGGTTGTTGAATATGTTGATCAATATGTTCTTGTCGCCTGGCACTATTGAAGAGCCGTTATATGCTGGACAAAAGTATATTCAAGTGTTTTTGGTATTAGTGGCAGCAGTTTGTGTCCCGTGGTTGTTGATTTATAAGCCGCTAGTGTTGAAGAAACAGAATGATCGAGCTATACAATTAGGGTATAGTGACCTACGTTCTCAACGTCAACATTCGTTGCAACTCCACGAAGAAGAACAGGCTCTTGCGATGCATGATCAAGGATTGAATCGTGATCCCCCAGATGATTCGTTTGAGTTGTTACGTGGTAGTGATGAGGAGGAGCAGGAGTTTAGATTTCCTAATGATGTTGAGCCAATGTTTCCCTCAGCTGGCGGCCATGGTGGCGACGATGAAGACGGGTTTAATTTTGGTGACATTGTCATTCACCAGGTGATCCATACTATTGAATTTTGCTTAAATTGTGTAAGTCATACTGCGTCGTATTTAAGATTATGGGCTCTTTCTTTGGCACACGCACAATTGTCAACTGTATTGTGGTCAATGACTATCCAAAATGCATTTGGTAAAACGGGAACGGTTGGTGTAATCATGACAGTGGTATTATTTGCTATGTGGTTCCTGTTGACGGTTTGTATATTGGTATTTATGGAGGGTACTTCGGCCATGCTTCATTCGTTAAGATTGCATTGGGTTGAAGCCATGTCGAAATTCTTCCAAGGTGAAGGGTATGCCTACGAACCATTTACATTTAAATCTATAGACATATAAAAATAAAAGCACCTGGCATTGAATGTCAATAAGACGCATCTTGTGGAACTCGATTGGTTAGAAGTGTTCCACAAAGGAAATTCCAAAGACATTGTTGGTTTGCAATCGTCACAGCGCTTTCTTGATCGAAACAACAATGTATGATGTGGTTAATAACTTCCACTTTTATCGAGAAATCAGTGAACTAAATAAAATAGAAAGAAAAATCGATCCACAATCCACCTCTTTTGTGGTGTTCTTTAGATTTAGTAACCGAGAAAAAAGCATAGAATGAATTTACAAGATCAGGAACAACAACAAATCTGCTAACCACCAAATTATTTACCTGGTTACCATCGTGATATGAACATTTGGGAAAAAAAATGTCGTGGTTGTTGGGAAAAAAAACATCAAAACAGCCAATATTGTGTAATTTAACTCTACTCGTATTATAAAAGATTAAATGTTTAACAAAAACTGAAAACAATGAATTTATTTCTTTATTATTTTTCCATTTCTTAAACGATTTTGTAACAAAAAAAATTAGATTGGTTTACAAAGCTTAAAAATTTGCATGCAAGGTTTGGCTATAAAAGTGATTATATTTAGGTTTTAGGCTAAAATTTTGTAATCGAATGACAGCAATGTCGTAGGCGTGGTACTACCTTACCAAGAAAAGGACTAATAGCTAATAACATTTATAATTGACGATGGTGTGATGGGCAAAGCATGGTACATGGTAATGTTAGTTTAGACAATGATATTTGGGATTGCGACATAACCTCATGACGAAAAAAAAAAAAATGTCAGCGCCAATAGTTCGCGCTGGCCAGAAAAAAATGAGGCAATCATAGGTTCTCGCGCCGTCCTTCATTCGACACCAGAACAAAAAAGAATATTCCACGACATTGAAATCATTGTACACCAAAAAAAAAGTCATTCCTGTGGTGTTGCACAATAGAACTTTTGCACCCAATTAGAAAATATGAATCATATGATCCGAAACTGTACTGTTGTCAAGACAACTGACCTCTCATAACCCGCAAGATGACACAAGTTTTCAAAGTGAGTGGCTTAGGAGGAACACTTTGGTTATCCCTGGGTCCAAACAGCACCTTCGATAAATGTGGTGGTCTTTTCTAGAAAGAAATCCTGAAGTTAACCTCATCACAACAAATAATTGCTTAGCACCACAAGGATAAAATAGGGATTGAACAAAATTTCTTTACATTAATAATTCCAAGTCTGTGCATACTTTTTTTGATGTATTATTGTCGCCTCGAGTTTTATTATTTCTGTTCTACGCTGGTTATGTTTCTTTATTGTCGCTACAAATAGTAACAAGAGAAAAAATAGATATATGCACAAGGAGGCTTTTTGGTTCCTGGCACGACATTTAGTTTTGAAACAAAAAAAAATATCTTGAATTTAGACGATAAAAAAATGAACCACCAAATCCCGTTACTGACTGAAATACCCAACAAAAAGTCAGTTTGTGATACTTGCTCAGGAAAAGAGTATTCACAAAAATGTCGTGATCCCATGTTGATTCCGCCAAATCAACAGCAATTAAAAGCCCCTGTTGTTGATTCCTATGTTTTCTGTGATTGTCGTCATCAATGTCCTTGACGGTTGGGAAAACCAGTAATAAAAAGTACCAAGTGGAAGCATAAACGCTAGTATAGATATACTTCAGAGCAATTCATTTAGGGGCGGGTTTCGAGTTGAAACAGAAGCACCAACATCTGAGTTCCCCCTAATTTATTTATGAAACATTTCTAATTTTGGCAGGAGAATCATAATTTACAAGTCTCCAGGGGATGTGCTCCTTGATATAACTCCCTAAAAAACGGACCTGAGCATCCAGGGTTGTGCTGCTAGTTCTCGACAAAGAGGGGAATATTGGTTTTGGTGTAAATCTTGTTAATCAAAATCACACACATAGACAATTATTTCCTTCGAGATTCAAAAGCAGTGTTAAACAAAAGACTCTTTTGATTATGTAAACTATACAAACTAATACAAACAACTTATAAACTCTAACTGTTATCATCTAAATTAATCCGTTTGTTCGCCGTCAACATTCTTTGGACTTCATCCAATGTCCATGGTCTTATTCTGTTTCTCATTTTATTATGTAAACGTTGTTTTATATCTTCGACATTGGTATTACGACGTTCGGCTTCGTCTTCAATAAATTTAATGATTTTCATTCTGGTGTGGCGGAATTGTCGTTCTGAACTACCATGTAACTTCAACCATTCTGTAACCGAAATACCATAATCTTCAAGTGCTTTCTCTAATCCCTTAAAGTCATCCCACATTTCATATAACGTTGTTGCTTGTCTTGATAATCGTCTATGTAAGACACGTTGACGTTCCGGGTTTTGTGAGGCGTCTGTGCTAGACGAGGGTTGTGGTTGTCCTGGCACTGGCACTGGACCCATTGCTGGTGCCGTGCCATATGGTGCCATTGGCATCATACCTGCCGATTGATGAGTTGGAGGTGAATGTGATGGTTGCATATAGAATTGTTGTGGATGTGGATATTGTAGTTGTTGTTGCAAGGGCATTGCCTGTTGTTGTGTAGGTATGACGCGTGGTGGTTCTGAAACTGGAGCCTGAGGAATATTCAGGGTTTCGGGGTGTAGTAAATTTGATAATGAAGGTGGTAATGGTTGTGGTTGTTGTGTAAATGGTGGAACTGATGATTGTGGCTGAGAGTGTCCAGAATTTGAATTTAAGACATTCAACAACTCGAAAGTGTTATTAATTCCTCGTTCAATATTCAATTGTCCCACGGTTGAAAGATAGTTTTGGGTTTCTTGAGCTGCTTGTTGGACCAAAGGGATGGACGTTTTATTTTGTGCTGATAGTAAAATCAAGACTCCATTCAAGGCATTGTTAACTTTTTGAATAACCTCGTTTTGTTTTTGAAAAGTCTCAGTTTGAAATTTGGTAAATTTGTATATTGCTTGATTAGTCTCCTGTTGTTGCCGTGCTAATAGATTAAGCTGCTTGTTCAAGGTCTTCAATTTCAATTCCTTTGAGGCAGACTTGGAGTTTGTATTGTCACTGGAACCAACACGCAGAGAACCATCATTGTCATCACAAATAATGTTATCCTCATTGGGGATAAAGCAGGATTTATTAATGATTGTGTTCAACCTTTCATTGTCAATTGATTGAGCAAAATTCAAAAACTCAGGGGAATTAAATATTTCACTTCTTGATAATGGATTAGAGGGGTATATTTTCTTGATGATCACCATATCCTGACAGAGACTCCGTCTTAACATTAAAAACAACTCTTTTATTTGCAACAACTCTTTTGAACGAGTAGACTCATCGATGATATCAGTTAAAAAGGGAAATATTTTATCTAGTAATTGTTGTGGTGGCTCAATTGAATTTCTGATGATGTCATAATCTTCAAAACTATCAAAGCCAGCTAATGCCAACATTAATGGACGAGATAGTGCCCTGATTGAATTCTTGGACAATCTGCCCATACTCTCTAGTGCTTCGTTGTTCTTATGCGTGGCCAAAAGTTTGCCCAAATTCACATCCTTATAGTCCAAGCCACTTACACTCAACGCATTGACTGCTGACTTGTGTTGCTGACTATAAGATATTGCCTGGTGCTTGGAATTACCTTTCAACAACATGACATGTTCCAACGATACCTTTTTTATTGACTCTGTGGACGTAAATTCGTATGCTCCATATTCATCAGGGATATGGAAACGGCTGAATAAGTACGCAGCAATGGCAAAGTGGGGACAAAACTCTATGCACCGGTTTCGAAAACACCCAGTATATTGAGTTCCACTGGCAGACTTGGTTTCAATTATTAGACTGTCGACATAGTTTATCTTTTTCGGGATTAAATTTCGAAACTCCAACTCTCGTTTTTGTAAATTTTTTAAGGACAATGAGTGCGATAAACTAAAATCGACCAAAGTTCGTAGTAGTTTGTGATTGTCCAAGTAGTTTGCATTGATATTGTTTGCCGCTAGAAGAGGTCTAACGATCTTGTAGTAATCCTCAATAGTATATTCGTTTAGATCTTCAGAATCTTCAGAATCCGACATGACTAATACCAGTTATTATTTTTTGGTACCTTTGATTTTTTTAGGGGGGAAAAAAGGACAAACAAAAAAAAAAAACTTTCTTTTATTTTTAGTGTTTTTATTTTTTTTTTCGTTGTGATAATAAATTCGTTCTTTTTCTTTTTTTTTCCGTTTCCAGTTTTTTTTGGTGAACTTTCTTTTCGTTGTTGACTAACAAATGATTTCTATGTCAATTTAGAAACCACACAAAAAAAAATTAGAAAACAAACAAGCGAAAACTATTCCTTTTGTTCAGTTCAACCGTGTTGCTGTTGATTGTGACTTGTTCTTATTCTCGATCGTGAAGTTTACTATCTATGTCGTAATCTCTTTGGCGTATTGTATTGTATTGTTTGAGAAATCACGTGTAGAAGTAATTGATGGTAATTGTAGTTTGTGTAAGGTAGAAGATAGGATTGGAAGTTTTTCTGAATTGGCTGTAATAGGATTGACTATTCAGTGGGGGATGACTCCAATATATATGTGTGCGTGTGTGTGTCTGCTATTTGCGTCAAGTGATGTGGAAATAATAATAGACAGTAAAGAATGGACTTCAAAAATTTATCAACTCTTTCTAAACTTGCAGATCGGTTAAAATATATATTTTTTTGTTTCAAATGAATTGGAGCAATCGTAGTAACTCTAAATTTCTTTGCAAAATATGGGCGTCTAGTTTTGTCTTTAGTGATTCCAACTAAAGGATTGGAAGAACTTAATACTTTTTAGTCTGCAGTTAGTTGCCTTGTGTCTGGTTTGTGGCACTGCTACACAAAAAAATTTTTTATTTTTCCTCTTTTTGTAAATGTCGTGGGTGGAAGAGAATGTCGTAACTTTCTGTGATTGTTGTTGCTTCACTCCCTTAAAGATTATCGATGTCAATTATAGTCAAGTTTTGACACCAAATACCGAAACTTTCTTGTTGACTATATCACTTGTTGGAACTAATATATCTTCTGTTAGTACTTTGATCTTTTGAAATTTGTAATTAATCACAACATAGTATATATATGCTCATGCATTAAATGAAGTGACTTCATATTTGTTTTATTAGGCAATTTTTTTTTTCTTGCATTTCCAGCTTTCCTTTTTTTTTTTTTTGGAAATTCCGGTTTGTATTACCAATAGTTGGAAGATCTCCTGAGTGTTGAATCATGAATATCAAGATTCAATAGATACTTGTAATAGTTGCAAAAACAATCATTAATATGAAGCTTTATATATATGTGTGGTTGGATAGAGATACATACTTTGGAAATATGAATTGTAAAATGAGTTGTTATTTAGGTAAAACTTAAAATGGTGTTAATAATAGAAAACAAGCGAAAGGAGGGGAAGAATACTAATATTATAAAGTTTAAAGTACAATCGACGATACATTTATACTTTTTTTCTAAAAAAAAAAAAATTTCTTCCAGCGTTCTTTGATATCTGGAGATTCCAAATTTATTTAACAAGAAAAAAGAAAGAAAAAAAGAAATTCCATCTACAAAGCAAAAGCCTAAAAATTCAATTACAATCACAAACATAGAAGAAAATGGAACCTAAACTGATTACATTTTAGTTTTAATTCAGTTGATGATTAAATGAAGATAGTGTTTTGAATGACGAAACACTTGGTTTTAAATGATCAAAAAGAAATTTTTTTTTTCTCATTTCTTAAAGTATCAAAGAATAATGTGAGTCATGTATGTAAGCACCATTGGAAATGAAACAAAATAGAAGTTCTAAACAATGTACCACCCAATAACGAATAACATAATAATAATGCCTTACAATAGTGATGTATATGCAATTTAATGACAGACTTGCGGTGTACGTTATTTTAAAAACGTTTTCTCAAATACCAATAGAATGTTAGCACTTGAATGAATCAAGTTCATGCATACATTCTTGTAGTTCTGTTATTTTTCATTTCTTGTCATACTTTAACACCCAAATGTTGGCTTTTAATTTAACCGCTCGATGCGGTTTCCATTGAGTTTCCAGAATAATTCTTCAAACAAGAGAAAGTTAATTAGATAATTTTCTTTTATTGTATTAATATTGTGTTACTTTTGTATTTCTTATTGTTAACAAACTTTCATTTCAGAGAAAGAAAAAAAAATTTGGAAGGGATACAGACCACCAAATTAATTTTCATATACGAACATTCTCAACACTTGAATTGCTAAATCTTATAGCTTATTTTCACATGATCTTGCAATTCAACAAAGGAAAGGATGTACAAATATACTCCATAATTAGGTGATAATAATTGCATGACACTTGACAAGCTCTAGATAATAGCCATCAATCAGAGACAATTACAGTTGGCGATTATTCAAAGAGCAAGACATTACAGAATTTTACTCGGGCTAGAAACACACATGCAAAAGCAAATGAGACAACTTTACCGCCTTTCGAGAATTTGAAATTAAACATTGCCTGCAAATGTCTTTAAAATTTAGAATATTTATAATTTCAATTTTATTTTATGGAATTAATAACGGAATTTGAAGTTAAAATTCAGTGAATTTGTTGGCACTTTCGGCGATGGCCTTTTGTGGTACTCTGCCCAATGATTAGAGTCAAATCTACATCTACGTATATGCAAATCACTTAATTTTTTTGGAAGCTAATTCTGAAATTTCTTGAACAATACTTCAGTAACCAAACCAGTGATTTATTTTGTCCTCAGTTGAATTAACGTTATACTCGGATTTATTCTTGTTCTTACGTTTAGTGAGATTGCCGAACACTCTATTGTAATTAGAATCAAATCTCCAATACTCTAAACCTAAAATACTTCAAAACCAACAAAGTTAATATTATAACTGGGAACTATCAATCTTCTTGTGGGTTATGAACAATCTATCAATTAGTTGCGCTAAATAAAGAAAAATATCTTCAGTTGTAAACCTTAACTGTGTAGCGGTGAAACATACTCATCAAGATGTAGCAGTACTTATAAACAAACACTTTTGAGATTGGACTTTGAACGTCATTGCCAGAGTTACGTAATACTCGATGAGATTCAGTCGTGATGGCACTTTCATCGCAGATGAATATTTAAGCAGCTGTGCGTCATCAGTCACGTTTTACAAGAGTTTTTGCTTTGTGTAACTTCCATGTATTTGCTTATAATTCACTCTTCTTATTGTTGTCATTAGTGTTCAACTATTTAGGAGTTAAAATTTTAGTTAGTTATCATTTCCACTTGCTCAAATTTCAGGTTAGTAATCAATACTTTTGTTGCTTATCTACTAAGGCAAGCTTTGTTTTTTTGGTGCTGCCTAGTTACACAATTTGAATAGCAACTTATTAATTGAGGGGAAGTAGAATTTCGGTGGTATTAGCCATAATTTTTAACCATGCAAGTGAATATAGCAAATTCACACGGGTACATTCGGGAAAGTTGCCGGTAATAAAATGTAATGACCGAATGCATTGTTGTTGTATCTGTCAAACAATTGTACAACAGAAAAAGAGCACCACTAGAAGTACTATTGATGGTGTAACATTTTGTATTACTATAGAGGATCCAATATCTCCATCCAGTATTGCAATAAAAGTATTTGGAACGACATGAACTTAAGCAATGTTTCATTAGAATCCAAGAAATATGAATTGGATCTTGGTTTTTGCATATACGAAGATAGAAGAGCTTAGTAGGAAAAAAAAATATTCCCCTCCCATAATTATAAAGCCATGGTCTAGGCAAAACTGCAACAACAACACGCCAGGATGTTCATCATGGTGTTTTTTTTTTGATTACATGGTTCAGTTAGCACTGCCATGTTCTTTCCATGTGGTGTTACTTAATTTTAGTCTCAGATTTAGTTTTCTTAAGTGTTGCTGCGTTGTAATGTAATTTACAAATTTCAAGTTGATTTTGGTATAATGAGACCTAAATAATTAGATGTTCTTGCACTAACGTACCAATGTAATTATTGGTTTGTGCTGGTTAGTAATCTACTGCTTATGCATATTTGACAGGATGGGTATGTATCTTATACAAGAAGACGGAAACTTGCATTGGTGTTGCCACCGTTAAGCACTCGTCATAGACTGATACGGAAAAACCATAACCTTATATGTGATCTCCGTGGATGAGGATAAACATGGCAGTTTTCGAAAGTGTCCTCTTGTCTATACTGTTCCGTCATGACGTGACTCTACATATTGGTATAACCATTTTAGTTTTTATAATGCAACTTGGAATAAAACTAGTGTACCAGAAATGTCACAGTAAAAACATCTCTGAAACCAGTTACGAACTCCATTCTGGTAGTATTTGATTGATAAACATGTTGGTCTACTATTTTCTATTTTTGGTAAAATTTACCATATACTACACGTCTGGAGTGTTTTGTGTGCAAAAATATTTTGTTAGAAAATCTTTGCAAATCTTTACTAAAAAAAAGTTAGTAAAGATCTCTACATAGTCCAAACACGTTTGGGAGTCACAGAGACTGGAACTGGAAAAATTCTCAAGTTATCAATATATTAAATAAACACAATAAATTATATAAATAAATAAACTAAAACAGAAAAAAAAGGGACACATTAACACTATTACCACAACCCACATTCCTTATGAAACAAAATAAAATTAAAACAATCTATACCTGAAAAAAAGAAACACCTTACTCTTCATCACTCTCATTAACATCAATTCCATTAACAATCATTCCTTTAGTAACCACAATTTTCTTCAATTCAAGTTTGATATCCTCATCCATATATTGGGTTAAATCAGGGTTCTCAAGCCAATCGCGGCAAATTCTAATAGCCGAATCCAAATTAACATTATCTTCGATTTTACCTGGTATCAATTCATTGATTAATGTTATCAAGGAAGTAAATGTCAAAAGGCTGAGAGTTTTAGAATCATTATCCAATCTCAAATAGTTTAATAATTTCAATGCACGATCGTATTCTTTATTCTTGTAGTAGTAAATAGTCAATGAGCATGTTAGTATTATAAATTCTTCTTCATTCACCAAGTTCAATGATGAGATTAAGGATTTCTGTGACTTTAAAGTTGGTTCATATTTATACACAACAGGGGATTCTTGTTCATATTCATCTTCCGACGAAGTGTTGTGGATCTCGTGATCAGTCAAATCAATTCCTTCGTAAGCAATTCTGAATTTCTCCAACGACGATTCGACTTTGTCTTTCAAACTTTCAAATAAATATGGAGCATAGTTAGCATTCAAAATACTGGTGAATAATTGATAATAGCCGAACAACTTGTTGTCTTGTTCACCAAAGAAAGCTTCAATAATTTTCAAATCAGTTAACACTTGCGACTGGTCGTCATTCAACTGTTCTAAATACGTCACATTCAATTCATGAATAAATTCCAATAATCTCCAGTTAAAAACAGTGGCATAATAATCGTTAATGTTACGTTGGTAAAATTCAATGTATTTCACATGATTTTGTCCGTCAACTATATTGGCATTAATCCGATTATTGGTAAATACATTGGTCAACCTGGTAGTCAAATTAGTGCTTTCAAATATCGAGACACCATCCACTTTGCTAATCAATTGATTCAATCTTATCAACGATTTGTTAGATCCCTTGTAGTCAAGATTCAAAAGCAACGCCTCCTTCATCAGCAAATAGTGATTCAAAATAGTTGCAACCACAGGAAATCTGTGTTTGATTATTGTACCCAATACCAACGACAAAAAGCAGTTTTCAAAATTTATCTCACAGCTAGCCAAATAGAAATAATCAGAAACCAATTGCGACCAATCATTTCCACCTTGTAAGTTAGATATTATGGCATCTCTCTTGGAAACTGACAACTTGGCGGGAGTTTTGAATCCTATTGATATCAAGATCCAATCCAATAATGAAGTTTCTGGACTAGTGTTGGGTTTGTCTTCTTTTTTGAGTTGTGCTTGCTTATACATTGGTATAAAAATACTAGCCAAGCTTCCTACCACCAATAACACTTTTGTCAAAGTCCATAATTGAATAGTCAATGGCGATGGGTTAAGAATAACATTAGGAAACAAATACGAAAATGGCAAGGCACTCAAACTGCGGAAATCATTTTCACCAGATCCACCAAATAATGAAGTACCCATAACAGCAGCCATACCTCCCAACAAATATCGATTAGGTTGTGGTGGGTGATGCACTGCCTGTTGTTGGGTTGGAGACACTTGTTGTTGAGGAGATGGATATTGAGAAGCAGGGGTGACATTGAATGATTGGTTTTGTGGTGGATAAAAGCCAAACCCTGGTTGTGGTGGTGCTTGCATTTGTTGAGGAGGGGGAGGTAATGACTTTGGATTCATGTTGGCGTGTTGAATTAGCCTATGCAATTCAATATTTTGTTGTTTCAAAATGGAGTTTTTACTTTCCAAATGTTTGATATATTCTGTAGCTTTGGTTAAAACACTAGCTTTGTTCAATTTAGATGCTGGTGTTAACCCTTCCAAATCAGCTATGGAAACATCGTCACAACCAGCAGCAATTCTAAGAGCAGGCACTGCATCTCTCAAAGCCAAGATTTTTGTGTTGATGTTGGTTCTGTATTTCTTTTCAATCATGTTGTGAGAGTTCTTATCTTTTGATTTTGGCTTTGTGACTTTGGCCGGTTTTTTAGTGGTGTTGGTAATACTATTGGTAGAACTCACGGTTGTGGTTCTTTTGATTGGTGGGAAATCACCTTGTTTGTTTATTGGAGGCTCTGGAGAAGTCACTATGGAGTCAACGGAGTAGTGTGAAATCGGTGTAATCTCTTCATTGTGGCTTAAACTTCCTGTAGAAGTTGAATTGGAACGTTTATTAGAAAAACCAATATCAACTTCATGTAATGGACGACTTGTATTCTTATCATACCCTTCCAATGAGTTGTCCGATAAGTAATCTGTAAAGTTTTGTCCCGTGTAATTACTACCTTCACTAATCATCGGTTGACCAGAAGATTGTGTAAAGTCATCACCACTGGCTGCAGATACGGGGGAATAGATATTTGGATTCATAATATTCATATCTTCAAATGAAATGTCGTTGGTGTTGGGATTGACATTGTTATGACCATTATTCGGCAATGCGCCAGATATCGAATCTAAGAAATCGTCGGCATCAACAAAATCAAACGAATATAAAGTTGCATTACCTTGTTTGTTGAACCCATTATTGTCGCCTGCAGCAAGTTGTTCATCATACTGCGATAACATGTTGTAGATGGTTGAATTATAATTCGGAGCACGATATTGAACACTATTGATTTACGTGTAAAAAAAAAAGCTGTTGTTGGTTTCACAAATAAAATCGAACGAGTTTTTTTTTTGGCTAATGCACACAAACTAAAAAGGAAAGAATCTTGGTTTTTTTTTAAAAAAGAAAACTTTGATGGAGAACAGGTTCTAATAAATATAGTAAAATAAATAAACAGAATAGCCCTAGATTGGTTAGCTAGATATCTCTATTTTGATAAACGTGTTCGTGGGTAATAAAATAAAAGGGGGACGGGATGATTTTCAGAAAAAAAATATGTATAGGGGAACTGTGGTGATATTAACCCAAATATAATTATAACTTCACAGTAGTAGTCTCTTGTTTATAAGCTGTCTTCTGTTGATTATAACTATTCAACTAAGATATGAGGTTGGAAATAAAATAAATAGAAAAAAAAAGAAAGATATATCAAAGTAGAAAAATTTTTTTATTAAATGGAAAATAATTTTTGTTATAATTCAAAAAACAAAAACAAATATTATTGGAGGGGGAGCAGAACCGTGGGTATTCTTCCTTCACTTGGTTATTGAATTGTATTTGTAAATTGAGTTGAGTTTGATAATTAAGAAAAAGAAAGAGAAGAAGTAAAAAATTAGATAATTTTTTTTTATCAGGTCATTTTTTTTTCCGGCCTCCTTTTTGTTAAAACTGAGTTTCTTGATTGTCTCAATTGTCATGTATTTTTGTGGTTTGTAAGAAGCTCATCAATACCAAAATGTGTGAATATGTATGTAAAGAGTAAGGACAAGAGTTTAACATTTAACAATAGGGAAAATAAAATTGCAAAAATAACCAGTCCTGCATAGTATTACAAATGGCCTGATTTTTTTTTGTTTTGCATCTTTTCTTTTTCTTGTGTGAAGAACTGAGTGGTCTATTCACGTGCTCCAAAGATTATAGTTCTTACCAATTCGTGGGTATAATTAACCTTTTTTTTTTGCAATATGCAAAAGGCAATCAATGTAGGAACCAAATAAAAAAAAGGGAGCTAAGTATTGATCATTAACAACACACGTGTCGGTTTTAGTCAAATGTTTGGGGAATTTGGTCACATTGATATTGTTGTCGGGGTATCTTCTTGTGATTTTGCTGACTAGCTTGTGGTGGTACTCGCATTGTTGGATTTCTTTTGTATTTGGTAGATGGTGCTGCAAGTCCAGTTATTTTTTTGATTTCCTTCGCTTAAATTCGTTACACAATATCTCTATCGTTAACTCCACCCTAGTCGGGTTTGATCTGGGGCAAAAAAAGGGCACCAGATATGTCTTGGGTAGTTCACCAGATATCTGCAGTTACTACAAAGATATGACTTGCCTGTTTTTGTACACCTCAACAGGGCCGGTATAAGCTGGCGTATTGCTTTAATTACAATTATAGGCTTCTATTTTTCTTGTATTTCCTTCTCTCCTCATCTCTATTATCGTATTTCAAGCTCGGAGACTCTTTTACAGATAATAATATTTTTCTATAACATTGTATTATGTTGACGTAACGGTTATTTTCTATTATTTTATTTCTTGGTAGGTGGGGCTATCAACAGTACATTGATCACCAACCACACTTTAAAAGCCTACATTGATCCCTCTAGATTTATGCTAGGTATCATGACAAGGGGTATTGTGAGAAAATAAGTTATCTGGCCATTTGAGAAAGTGGAGGAAGAAGCTTGGAATTATTATTAGTTATAGATATACGTGTATATACACTTTAGTCTATTATTTTGCAAAGTTTGCCAAGCCATTCAATATTGATATCCCAATGGGCCCAAGAATTGGTAAAAACACTGCCAATTTATGATCCATGGGTGTGAATGATGTGATCTCAGTGGAAACTCCCTTTGGTGCTGCACTTTGAGACTGTTTCAATGTCTTTATCAAGTTAGCTTTGAAAATATTGAGAAGAGGCAACAAATCGTTCCTCTGTAAACTCCAATTATTCAATATACCAATTGTCCCAAACCCTTCAACGGTAAAACTGTTGGTGATTGAGTCCTTAATCGTCAATCCATTTTGAGGTAAAAATATCACATAGTTCAAGTTGTTAGTACTGTATAGTTCGTCTAAATTGATCAAGTAAGGAATCTCCGACAGTTCTAATACACTCGAATTCAGTTTGAACAATTCAATATTATTCTGTATGTTTGTAGTTATTCCCAACTTGTTTTTAAACTCAACTGGGATTATCTCATCAAATAAGCTTTCTGTAGCAAAATCTATCTTCCTATTGCCATCAGACACCATCGATACATGAACTTGTTGGAAAATTGGCTCTTCGACGAATATGCTCGAACCCGTTGAGTACTCGGAATTTAAATAGTAATATCCAGCAAATGGCAATACCAACAAGATAGTCACTACCAAGATTGCTCTCCTAGCATTGGTTATGGTTGGGTTGGGTTTAGTAGTCATTGTTGAGGAGTTACGCCAACCAGCAAACTGTTGTCAACACCAAAAAAAAAAAATTGGGTGTTGGAAAAAAAAAAAAAACAAATGCTAATGTGCAGTGCCACGCCAAACATTTATAAATTCAAGCATCTACATATATGAAAAAGAAATATATAAATACAAACGTTACTCACAATACTATTCTGACTCTGAAAAATATTCCAAATCACAAACATATCGACAATTGGGACATGAGAACAGGGGATAGCTTTTCTGTAGCAATGGGTGTATACATCTATAATGCCACCAATGGCCACAAGTACTTATAAATAGAGGATGGCCAGGCTGTATTGCATTTAAACAAATTGAACATTCGGTGGCTTGCTTATCCCCGATTTGCAATTTCTTGAACATTTCAATATTGTAAGGGTTCATTTTGCGTTGCCAGCTATTGTTAAAGTGGCACCTCATTTTCACCAGCCGGTACACTTCTTCTGTGCCGCCTCTATAGTCCATCCCCAACTGAATTATATCTCCATCTATGATCGGCATCAACGAGCTCTCTTGTGACGCGGGCGAAAGTCTAATATGATTGAGAAATGTACCTGATGAACTCTTTGTATCTTTTAGAAACCACTGACCATCTTCATTACAGAAAAACAATGCATGTGTACGTGATACGACTTTACTTTTGAAAACAATCGGTGCTGAAGATCCCTGGGGTGCGTGTGCTGCCGCTTTGTTCTTTTCAGTGTATCTCCCGATGTTGATGGATGTTTTTGGTGAAAGCCGACGAATTATTGGCGAGAAATATAGTCCTGACGATGTGGATGAATGGTCTATTAATGGCGTCAATCTTACTGAAAAGAACCCATCCTTGTCTAACCCGCCCTTTGCGTCTTCGTCGACGTAGGTGGAGTCTGGTGGTTGTGGTATTTCTTCTGGTGCAGGATTTTGGGGTTCTTCTTCCTCTTCTAATGGAGACTCTTCAGCAACTTCATTGAATGATTGACTGTTGCCTGAAACATCATCATGCGTGTGCGAATGCACGTTTCCCAATGTAGGGCTATTTGACATTAACGGTTGTGATGCTGTTTCAGATGAATGCGAACGCATGGTGAAATTATTTAAAAAGTTTAAACCAAACGATGGTCTTCTAGATGATTGTTGTTGTTGCAGTTGTGGTGGTGGTGGTGGCTCTAATGGTGAAGAAGGACGGCTCGACCCTGACGAGTTTATAGGTGGTGTTGAGTTGTTGGACTTGGACGACAATGTTCTTCGATTTGACGGTGCAGCTTCCCTGCCTATCATATTTGATGAGCTTTCTGGCATCAGTAATTTCTATGACCCGTCTTTAAAGGAAAAAAAAAAAAGGGGAATGTTGAATCTCGTTTTTGTTGAATTTGTTGTCGTTTTGGATTTTTCTTTCTTTTTTTTTTTCTTGGTTACTACCACTACTTTTGCAAATAAAAATATATATGTACTACTTAAGATACTCTTGTTCACCTATTAATCTTAATAACAACTGTTGTAACTCCTTTCTACCTTTTGGACTATTCCAGATAAAGTGATCACTATTTTCAGCAATTACCCACTCGCTTGTTTTTCTACTTAGTTTACTGATTTCATTTTGCCACTTGCCCCAGTTTAACAGCTTTTTAATCATGAAATCCGATGATATGACTCCTACATTCAAGTCATTTATATCTGCGTCCATAATCTCATTATATGATAATATACCCGAAACTAATTGTTCCTGGCATCGAGCCCTGATATATTTAGACAGATACACCATATCGCGGCCAAATATTCTGCTCTTGCTGGAAAACCGCATAGGGTGTAGGAACCAATGCAAGTTTGGCAAGACCCCCAAAGGCGATACAAAGCCTCGTAACCATAATTTAAACCCTGTTATATTATCCATCACCTCTAAGGATTTCTTAAACACTTTTGTGCTCTCATTTTTTCTGCCACTGCCGCTAAATGGCCATTTCTTTAACAAATCAGGCGACCAGCTATCAACAAATAGGATAGACTGGATCTTGGCTCGATTTCTGCTGGCAAACATTCTCGCATACAATCCGCCAATATCAAATCCAACCACCGAAAATGGCCCCTCGATCTTTTCTTTTCTCAATGCTTCCATCAAGTATTCAGTGACAATCCCTAAAGATTCTGGTGGAGGTGCCGAATCGGAAAATCCATAGCCTGGTCGATCCCAGATACAGTACCGCTCAACTTTGTTCAAGTGGTGCAACTCCTCAATCCATTCTTGGAAAGCTTCGCTTGACGTTGATTGCCCACCTTCAACAAGCACAATTGGCTGATCAGATTTTCCGTGAACATCTCCAAAACATGCTAGGTGTACTCTGAATTGGTTATTGTTAACCGGAACTAATTTACCCCATGGCTTTTCGTGGGTATCAAAACAGTTTATCCACAATGTCAAACTAATACACCAGACTATCCATAGTATAATAATCTCGCCCAACACCTTGAAAAAGATGATAACTAACTCACTTATGGTTTTGCGTTTTTCGATTCTTCCAGTTAATCGAATCTCCTGATAATGTTTACCTTCTTCAACCCAATAACCAATCAAAGAGTTAAACAAAGAATTGAGGCACACCCAGGCAATTAGCGATAAATCTAACAACCCCAAACTTTGTCGGATTGGCGATACGAGAAACGCAACAATGAAATCAATAAGTAAAAGCCCGGACGTGATATACCCCAATATTCTCTCGTAATAAGCAGGAACCGCAAAGAACCAATTAGTAGTTAAATTTATAAATAAACTCACTAAGGCCAAGTCGAGTCCCAAAAACGATTTACCACGATTATTGAATCCGGGGATGGCAAAGAACTGACTTACCAATAATACCACAAAAAGCACCAAGTTTACGTAGACCAATGTTGTGGCAATAACTTTTAATAATCGTATTCTTTCTAATTTCAAGGGGGATACTCGCGGGTCGTCGGGATCCAACAACGGTTGCAGTTCCAATTGAGTGGCTTCTCTATCGTCCGCAGGTACTTCACTGGGAGAGACAGGGCGTGGGGCAGCATCCTGGCTACTCTCCTCTGTATTGGACGATTGTTCGTCTTGTGTTGAATGGTATGTAGTCATTTGTCTTGGTGGTTTGGAAAAAAAAAAGGGTGGAGAAGATGATGTGGATTTGTAGATAGCAATCATAGCGGAAGCGGCAGAAATACACGAAGGAAAAAAAAAATATGCACCACATACTAGTTTCTTTTTAACACTATAACCAATGTCAACAATTACTATCCCCCATGATATAGAAATTGGTGGGTCAACGTACTATCAAATTAACATAAAACTACCACTTCGGTCATTCACGATAAAGAAACGGTACCTGGAATTCCAGCAATTGGTGCTGGACTTGAGTCGTAATCTAGGCATTGATAGTCGAGATTTTCCATATGAATTACCTGGGAAACGGATCAACTGGCTTAACAAGACCAGTATTGTTGAGGAGAGAAAAGTGGGACTTGCAGAATTTCTCAATAACCTCATTCAAGACTCAACACTTCAGAATGAACGAGAAGTGTTGTCGTTTTTGCAATTGCCGTCTAATTTTAGATTCACCAAGGATATGTTACAGAATAATCGAGCAGACTTGGATTCTGTGCAAAATAACTGGTACGATGTGTATCGTAAGTTGAAACTGGATATACTCAATGAATCGTCTAGCAGCATTAGTGAACAGATACATATTCGTGATCGCATTAGTCGAGTCTACCAACCACGGATTCTCGACTTGGTCAGGGCTATTGGTACAGATAAAGAAGAGGCCCTAAAGAAGAAGCAGTTGGTTTCCCAATTACAAGAGAGTATAGATAATTTGTTAGTACAGGAAGTTCCCCGATCAAAGAGGGTGTTGGGTGGAGCAGTTAAGGAAACGCCAGAGACATTACCATTAAACAACAAAGAACTTCTTCAACACCAAGTACAAATTCATCAAAACCAAGACAAAGAACTAGACCAGCTTAGAGTGTTAATTGCCCGGCAGAAACAGATTGGCGAGCTAATTAATGCAGAAGTAGAGGAACAGAATGAAATGTTGGATAGGTTTAATGAAGAGGTCGACTACACGTCCAGCAAAATCAAGCAAGCAAGACGCAGAGCTAAGAAGATATTATAGTAATTTGTTCACTACTTCGATATTATCTGCCATTGACGTTATTCTTGCAGGTTGGCCCAATTGTTCGTTTGAAAGTTTTTCGAGGTCTTCAGCGCCTAATGCCCGATCTGAACTCTCGCCATCGAGTTTCCAAAACCCGCCGATATTTTGAAAGAATCTTTGAATGCCAAACCGTCGTGGCGGGAACGATCTGCCTGCGTTGGCCAAGTTGAATATGCTAGGGTGGTACTGTAAATAGAAGACAGATCCAATAAACGTTCCTATAAATGCACCGGCGATAATGTCTTTTAGAAAGTGTCTATTATCGCTAACTCTGGTACTAGCCACACATGCAGCAATAAGCCACGGCAGGATGGTGATAAACACTTTGAAGGAGTTGTTTCTATTGTCAAATGTTTGAAGTCTAGCAGCAAAGTTTAGCGCCGCTATTGTCATTCCCGTGAAAACAGTTGCCAGATGACCGCTGGGAAACGTTCTAAATCCTTCTTGAACCAAATTCCAATCTGGCTGCGTGCATATTGCTACGGTTGATAATGATGTTAAAGGAATGTTCTGGATCATTGGCTCGCATCTATCGATAAAGTCAGGGCGGGGGAGTCCAATTATATTTTTCAAAAGCACCGTCACAAGCAACTGGGTTGCCATTGCGCCAAGCAAGCATAAACAGCCAGCAAGAAAATCCCAAATACGTCGTCTTATTGGCAAGACAACAAAGATTGAAAATAGTAGGAACTGAGTAAGCGGTATTCCAGCAGATATGAGTACGAGGAGCCAAACACGGACCAAAATGGTGGTTTCGGGAAAATGTGTGTATCTAAGGGTGATGTCATAAAGCAGGAATTCATGGTAGCGTGGAGGAAGAGTTCTTCCCAACGTAGCTGAAAGAATTAGGATTGTCAAATAAAAGAGGAAATCAAAAATATATGATATGGTAGTTAACCCTGAAAATTGTAGTCTATTGATTGTGAATACCCAATCTGTAACCATGATTTGGGTATTTTTTTTGCATCTACACAAACAGGAGAGAGAGCAGAGCCCTAAAAAAAAAGGCCACTTAAAAGAAAAAAAAATTTCTCTTTTCATTTTTTATCTTTTTTCCATCACTTTCTTCTTTCCTCCAACAAACCGTATGTGATAATTCTATATCTTTACTGTTGATTATATATAAGATGATAAAGTTTTCGCCTAAACTCGATGTATTACATGAGAATAGAAAAAACAATTACACCAAGATCTACGCTGACTATTAATCAACAAAAAAGTGTCTATTACTTAAAAACTGTTTACTAACTATTCTAAAAGTTCTCCCCAAATCTTGATTCCTTGTTGGATTTCTTCTTTTGTCAAATAACTAATTGACAATCGAACACAGTGCTGGCCCCAATTTCTTTTGTCGCCAGTGACTTCAAAATGTTCACCGCCAGCAAGCACAACGTTTTGTTTAGCCAATTTAGCAACTACATCGAAACAGTTTGCTGACGGTGTGACGACCCAAACAAAGTATCCTCCGTCTCCGCCGTATACTTGTGTGTCTTGTGGCAAGTACTTGGCAATACTCTCTTTCAATACCGCAACTCTTTCTTTGTAGACGTTTTTGAATTTCGCAATGATTTCGTCTATTGTTCCTGTCTTTATTAAATCGGCAACAACGAGGGTTGACAACTGGTTTGGCGTGCCGCCTGATCTGTTTGACCCAGTAATGGATAGCTGGTCGACCAATTTCAGGGTTGCAGTTTCTTGCCATCCGACTCGTAACCCCGGTGCAATGATTTTGGAGAATGTAGCGTTGGAAATGGTGTTCCCATACTTCGTGGCACCCGCTTTATCTAATTGGTTCAATCGAGGCAACGGCTTGGAATCGGTATAGTCGAGAAACTCGTATACATCATCGCTGATAAGCAACAAGTCATATTTTCTTGCAATCTCCACCAACTTCTGTCTTGTTTCTAAGGTATAGTTCAATCCTCCAGGGTTTGAGAATGTTGGAACAAGGTACATTACGAACCGATAATACTTTCTGGTTCCTCTACCTGGGTCGGGAAAAACATTAATGTTATCATGCACTGGCTCCAAGTTTTGGGAGTACTTTTGCAATTGCTGTTCGAGATACGCCAAATCTATACTGTACTTGCCGTTGTGTGTCTCTTCAATTGCAGTCAATCTGTCGTCCAACCCAACATCAACAAAACAACTATTGATCAAAAAATATGTAGGAGTAACAACAAATACCCGTTGGGTGAATTTGGGGGACGTGACTGAGGTCAATATATTGCCAACACCATAAGAAGCACCAGCAGTCAAATTGATACAATTGGGGTTTGAGACCTGGGCGCCAAACTTTTTGTTGACCCATTGGGCAATAACCTCACGAACATCTAAATTACCTGGGTCAGTACCATACTGCAATGGGTGCTGGTTGTTGGGGTCGGTATCATAAGACAAGTAATCGGAATCTAACAACACTCTTTTGTATGAGTCTGCGATTTCATTGACAGGAAGCAATTCCCTGGTGGGGTGGCCCTTGAAGATGTTTATCATTGAGTAAAAAGTTCATTTCAACAATATACTGTGGCGGGACAAGAAAAATATAGGTTCGGGTGTAAACCAGTCGATTAATTGCGTAGCCTTCGTGTGTAGCTCAATATCACCATCCAATAGAATGGTGAAAAAAAAAAATGTCAGCAAAAAAAAAATGCACCACAGCACAGTACTTTCCAAACAACATCATGCCTACTGCTGCTGGTTTATTATTAAGTTCTGTGTTTGGTGCATCTGTTAGATGGGTACAAACCGCCATGAGCGGAGGTCCTTTAAAATTGACGTCAAAAATCATAGGCTACTCGATATTCATGGGTTCAGCTACTGGTGTCTACCTTTTGGTGGTTGATCCAACCATCCAAAACACACAACTGCTTTTTGAAAGAAGATTGACTTTGTTGCGTGAGCAAAGAGAGAAAAGAGCTGAATTCTACGACTTTGAACCAGTTACAAAACAACATCCATATAAAAGAGGTGCATTCACCCAGCTTCTTGATAAATTTGGTGCTAAATATCAATAAAACAATATACATTTATTCGATTTCAATACCTCTTTCAAACACCCCATCTTCTTCTTCGTGTGCAGCTAGCGGCTCGTTCAAATCACTATTATACTCTTCTTCAACGTCACTGCCACTATCCTCAGATTGGAAATCATCATCTTCCTCGTCATCGTCGTCGTCGTTATTGTTGACATGAACGATCTCTATCAGGTCATCACCACTTTCTTCTTGGTTGAATGTAGCATCGTTGATACCTTGTAACTTTATAAAATCGTCAATAACTTTATAAAACTTTTCATCAATCATGCCAAACTCCAACTCTCTTTGTTCTTGTTTTTTGTTTAGAACCACCACATTCAAGCTAAATGTTTGGCGCGTGATGTTGCTATAGCTGGTGTGCAACACTTGACTTGCTTCGAAAACTAGAATTGGCTTTTTAAACCCAAATATGATATGGGCGGGGTTGGTTTTATTGGCTTGTAAAAGGATCAATACCCCCTCTTTGGCACCCTTGTGGCAGTTTACCATAACTAGTGCAGGCTGGGACGCACCGTCGGTATTCATGGCAATGGCATTGTCGTCATTCAAACTAAACGTGTTTCTAAAGATCGATACACACGGCATATAGTTCATCATGCTTATACCACAAAGCTGGAATTGTCTTTTAAAGTAGTCGATTATCCGTTCTTGGATTGGGTTCAATGGAAGTGCATCTCTAGGCGTGATGAATTTCGATTCGATATCAGCAGGCAATTTCCCATTCTTGATCATCAGCTTTTTCACCAAGTCCAAGTTCATTTGACAAACAATTGGGTCTTTCGACATGTTTTCGTCGTGCATCCAGAAACATAAGTAGCAAATTGCTTTCTTTTGTGTGTTGGTGGTGTTTCCTAGTATTGGCAACAACAAACAAAGTTTTACTGCTTGATCTAGTCCTGTGAATGTCAATTCTGGGATATTGTTGGAAGGGTTCACGATGGAAAGAGCCGGGCTGGGGTTGCCGTCCTCTTCAACCAAATGAAGGGTCAAGTTCATTCTTTTCCGAACTGGTGAATAAAACGAAATCTCATTGATTTCAAAAATTATCGTTTCTGGAGGGATTTCTTCTGGTTCAGCGTTCAATTTTCGTTTTTTGGTTGTGCCGCCAGTTAAGAAGGCGTGTAAGTTATCGAACGCAGCAAAACTCGACTGGTCTTTTTCAACAACAGCTTTGATGTCATTCTGTAGTTCAGGGGGTAATTGTTGAACCCATGCTGAATCCATTGTGAATGATGAAGGTTGGGAAAGCCAAAAAAAAATTTTGGCGTCGAAATTATTTTTACCAGGTCGCGTAACCGCAACAACAACAACCATGAACGAATTGTTTGATGCTAATGCAACGATCTTGCACTTGGTGCCCAATACCCTTCCTGGCTTGATTAAGAGTAAACCTGTTTACGAGATATTGCTCGAGTCTATTGACGATGATTCGATGAGAAAACAACTACTTGATATAGACCGGTCGTTGACTGAGCTAACCTTTGACAAGGACAAGGCGGTGGTTTTGACGATGTTATTAGGACCTAAATTCACCAATGCGTTGGATATTGTGATGAATCTGGAGATTACTGGCGATTTATCGAATCTAATTATTATGCCCGTTGCCAAGAGAGATGTACCCCATTTATTGTCCAAAGTGGGACTTTCTAAAGAGAGTTTCCAGTTGCTAAATCGCGAACGAGGGTTGGCTACCCATACAGATATGACAAACTGGTACTGTGATTGTGCTGAGTATCAAGAATGCTACTCTAACGATATGGATATCACAACTATAGCTGGTGATTCGCTAGTGCATCAACTCTTGAGCGAGCTGAAATCTCGTGTGTTATCTCCGGTTCCCGTGTGTAGTCACATACTAGCTGTATTAATAATAAAATACAACTCACACATGTTCGAGATTGATCTATGTCGTGTGTGAGTGGACAAACATGAACGAAAAAAAAAAAGGGCAAAAATTTTTTTTTTCTCTGGTGCTGATCACCACTTTCCACCAACTCTTATTTCAACAGCACCACCAACACCAAGAACGGATACGTGGTATAGTACTTTATTTATTGTTCATCTAAACGCATCTGCATTATCACAGAACCAACAACACCCACCCTCTTTTTATAACGCCTGAAAAAAAAGACCTTTTCCAACTGTTGAGCTTATCATTCCATGTTCTAATCCTATGACATCTTCATCATCAAACTCAGGGTCACTGCGCTTTCGTGGAGACGCAGCTAGCTTTTCACCTAGCCAATACCCAAACTACCACCAGCAACAGTTTCACCCACAACAATATATGGCACAGCAGATTCCTGCACAACAACAGTTTTACTATCAGTTTCCTCAGACATATCCCATGATGATGAATCAGATGTATCCGGTGTTTCCCTATCCGCCAGATCCCTTTTTTCAACAACAACAACAACAACAACAGCAACAGCAACAACAATTTGTAATGCAGCCGCAGTATATCTATCATCCACCGCCAAAACCTCCCAAAACTAATAAACCACCAAAAGTGAATGGCAGTGCACCACCACCACCAACACCACCAAAAACCGAATTAGTGGATCTCCCCTTGTACATTAATACTTCGAAAACCGAATTTCTTCAAAGATACAGCATAACCCAAGAGTCACGTTCTATAGACGAGCTTCAACGAGCCAATACATTAGAGGAATATAACGAAAACACTAATAGATTAATTATCAGCACCAATGTCATGAAAATAATAGATGAAAATGATCACAAAACTACCATTACAAATGGACAACCGGAAGAACCCAAACCTGCTGCCAAAGCTGTAGCACCACCTGTGCCTATTAGTAATTGGGCCAGTTTCCTTCAATCAACTGCACCACCAACCCCAAAAAAGATAGCTAAACCCAAACCACCACCAACTCCTCCAACCCCAGTCCAGGCAGTAACACCAGTTCCGCAATTTGATATGAGCAACGAATCTGCACAGCCTTTGGGGACATTATTGCTCAAAATCATGTTTGATAGCAACTACTCTGTTTTCAGCAGCTTGCCAACATTTGATATAAAACCTAGAGGATTGACTAACACCGGCAACATTTGTTATATGAATTCTATATTACAGATTTTGATCCACTGTGAGCCATTCAATAGATTGCTAAAACTTATAGAGACCAAGTCCATAGGAAGTTTGGGCCCATCTTCGACGCCATTACTAGATGCCACCATAATTTTTTTCAATCAGTTTCAAGAGAATGTTAAGGGCGCTATTCTGCCCGAAAGTTTCTATGCCAGCTTGACCAAGCTTGACAAGTTTTCACATTTGAAATGGGGACAACAGGAGGATGCCGAAGAGTTTTTGGGGTACTACCTTGATGGACTTAATGAAGAGTTTTTAGGGGCTATCAAACAATTGAACACGCCCCAAATCGATTCCTTGATACAGGTATATGCACAAGACCACGATGCTGAAGCCACTGCCAAGTTCAAGTTTAATGTCAAATCTACTATCAAGAGAATCAAGAACGATGCTGAGGCCGACGACGGCGAATGGAACCAGGTGAATAAGAAAAAGAATAGCACAACCACCAAAATAGAAATCGACCCGACCCCGCTAAATATGATTTTTGGCGGTGAGTTCAAGTCCGTGGTTACTATACCCAAACAATCGTCGTCGTTCCAGAAATCCATAACGCTAGACCCTTTCCAACACGTGCAGTTGGATGTATCGTCAGCGGACACTATTGAAGATGCAATCAAACATTTGAATGAGTCGGAAAGCATAAGTTATACAAACAACAATAAAGAGATCCAAGTGAAGAAGCAGACGTTTATTGAAAAGTTGCCCAATGTATTGATAATACACCTAAAACGATTTAGTTACTTGAAAGACCAGGAGATTGGGGTGGAGAAGTTGAGGAAGAAAGTGGACTATAACCACGATTTAATAATACCGAAAGAGGTAATGGCAAGGGATACGGGGATGCCGATCAAATACCAGTTGGTGTCGGTTGTTTACCACCACGGAAGCAGTGCAGATGCTGGACATTATACCAGTGACATATACAATGCAGGCCAATGGTGGAGAATAGATGATACTGCGGTGAAGCAGATACAGAATGAAGAGGTTTTGAATGCTGGCACAGAGGAGAATATAAAGAATGCGTATATATTATTGTATAGGAGAATCTAAATAAAAGCAATAAAGATAGCAGCGATAAGGCCAGCACCGGCTAAACTCCTTAGGTTTAATTTGCTGGCACCATTAGACTCTATGACTGTGACATTTGAGGGAATAGACGAAGGTGCTGCCTCTACTGTAGCAACATAATCGAGAGTACACTCGCCGGTTATTGTCAAGGTTGTTGGGCCGGTTATGGTGATTATTGAGTTGTTGACAGTGATTTCAGTAGACTGTGGACAGTAGGTGGTATAGTCTGTGACTAAAGACCATGTGGTGTAGTTGGCGTTAGCAAAAGCAATAAAGGTGAACAAGTAGATAACGAATTTAAACATGACTTGGGTGATAAAAAGTATGGTGTGATCTTGTAAAAAAGGAATTTTTTTGGTGCTTATATACTCTTTTTTTTTCGCAGCTGTGGTGCTGGCTAAAAAAGAAATCTGCAAGCCTTTTTTGGGTGACAATAGAACGCTATTTTCTTGAAAAACACGCGACTTTCATTAAATACCCTAAAACTCTAATATACAGACTATAAACCAATAAATATTTGCTAAACAGTGGGTTTTACCAGCACTCGTAACCCCCGTCAACGACCAAGTTGTGACCAGTAGTGTATGATGAAGCAGATTCTGAGGCCAAGTATAAGATAGAACCAACAAACTCTTTTGGTTCTGCCATTCTCTTCATTGGGATCTTTGATTCCCATTCTGTCTTCATTTCGGTGTGTCCACTAATAACGTTTCTTGTCAATGGGGTTAAGATGTATCCTGGCGACAATGTGTTGACTCTGATATTGTATTTAGCCCATTCACAGGCCAATGATCTGGCTAAATGAATGACACCGGCTTTGGACATGTTGTACATGCATTGTGGTTGTGGGTCGTTGACGATGGTACCGGACATTGACCCGATCAAAATGATCGATCCGGTCATGTTGTTTTGGATTAATGGTCTAGCAAAAGCTTGGGAAACGTAGAATGACCCCAACCCGTTAACTTTCATAAGGTTTTCAGCGTTCTTGGCTGGGTACTCTTCAGCTGGGAAGTTTTCAGCGTAACCGGCAGTGTTGACCAAGACACTTGAGATTTTGCCGTGGTGTTCGTTGATGGCTTTGAATGTCAAGTCGACAGCTTCAGCATCGCCAATATTACATGACCAAGCACTCACTTGACCGATTGGTGATTCGTATTTACCTTTCATTTGCTCTTCGCCCCATTGTAAGACGTCTCTAGCAGCTTGTTGTGTTCTTTCCAAGTTCATATCGACTAATGCAACATCGGCACCTTTGGCTAATAAAGCTCTTGATACCACGGCAGCCAAACCACCAGAGCCACCGGTTAATATGACTAGTTTTCCATCCAAACGGAAGCTTGGGACTATGTTATCGTATGACCAGTATGCGGAATCCATTATGTGTAGTGAGAATAAAGAAGTAAGTTGTGGGGGGAGGAAAAATCGAAAAAAAAAGGGTGATATGAGTGTGTTTATATATTTTCTGGGAGGAGATGACCGCCTCAATGATTTCTTTTCGGGAAGATTATAAAAATTGTTATGTATGAATGCACCGAGAGAAATGTTAGTTCTACGGAAGAATTATAAAAAAAAAAGTGGGCTATATACAGGTCGCCGTTTTTTTTTTAACCAATGTGCTTTATCAGAAGAGCCTCATAGTGTTGGTGAAATTCTTTTTATAGATCACTACGTGTTTTTGCATATATCGTTAGACCAAAGATGTTTGTGTAACACATGGCCTAGCATCTAACGTCATCGAGCTTTGGTTTGCTAAAATCAGGTATTGAATTTCTTTTTTTGAAAGTTGGAATAGGTGCGTCGTTTCTTTTTGAGAGGACACAAACACCGTGGTCAAATCTGGGAAGTTTGTTGAACTTTTAGATTCACAAGATTTTTGTAAGATTTTGAGACAAAAAATTGTAAAGAGCGAGGAAATTGGGAAGTTGAGTATTTCCGGAGCCAGGGGTCAATGGGTACTACGTTCCCCTCCCGTGTATGTCCCGATCAGGCATGTCGAGCCGGTGGTATCTACAAACTATATAAATGGGAGGTGTCCACCCACTTTTTTTTTTATCCCCAACCACTAACGATGTCAGTTACAATCAGACCAATTGAAGAGAAGGATAAGCCGGAGTGGGTACACTTGTGGACGGGAAAAGGCGGGTATATTGAGTTTTACAATTCGCTCGACAAAATCACACCTGAAATTTCAGACACAACTTTTGCAAGATTTTTGGACGCCACCGAGCCCGTATACTCTGTTGTTGCTGTTGACAATTCGGGTAAGATCATTGGGTTTGCCAATTACTTGACGCACAGAAATACATGGACTGTTGAAGATGCACTTTATCTCAATGATTTGTTTGTTAGTTCCGAAAGCAGATTGCATGGTGTTGGAAGAAAATTGATTGAGTATATCTATGGCGAAGCCGATAGATTAAAGTGTAAGAAATGTTACTGGAGCACCCAATTTGAAAACCACCGTGCCCAGTTGTTGTACACCAAAGTAGGTGTCAAGAGTGGGTTTTTATTATATAGGAGACCCTGACCATTGTACACGACCTATGTTTTGTTTTTATTTTTGAATTATAAGCGTGTAAATTTTTTTGCCTCCCTGTTTGCTTCTGTATTCTTTTTACTGGTAGCAATGAATTTTATCAAGAAGTTTATTGGCACGACTACTACCGATGAGGTTGCGCTGATTCCGTCAGGAAAGCTTTATCTCACACGTTCAAAACAATCCCCAAAGGGAGCAATCGAGTGTCTCTACAATGATGCGTTTGCGTCAATCAAAAAGACGACCAGCCCATACTACTATCAATTGTGTATCACCAAAGTTTACCAAGAGGGCGAAGCTGATTTCAATAGATCTGATGATTCAGAAGAGGAGTATGATGGGGAGGAGCTGGCACCTACAAACGATACCAGACGCCAATCTAAAGACGAGTGGATTTTCCCCATTGCCGATGAATTGAAGATTCATGTTTGTGAGAAGGAAGATGGGTCGAGAGCTATTGCATGGAAGGATGTGAATGGCGATTTGGGCGATAAGTTTGAGTTTGTTATTGATGAGGAGGTGAGGGGTAGTGAAGTTGAAGCATTTGGGATGACCATCTACAAGTGTTTATTTGAAAACAAGTACCAAACAAGCTATGCAAAGGTGAATGACCCCAATCAATTGAAGGAGTTTATCTATAATCCCAAGGGAGAGTTGTTGACGTTTGATGAACTAAAGGATTTGAATGATTTAGAGGAGTATGAGACAGATGAGTATGAGGATTGTGAGACCTTGCCAATTGACGCGCCAAAGGGAGAAACCAAGTATGCTAGCACTGATGTTGACTTGCATTTGTACGATACCAGGACAGGAACATTTATTTTACACCTTGCCAAGCCAGATTTTGAGTTGAAGTTGATAGATTTGGGCAATTGGGAATATACACTTTACATCCATGGCGAGACTACACGGATCAACACTACGTTGAGCAAGAATATGAACCCCACCTTTAATTACCAACACTTGTCGTTTATTTTTAATGATTATACGGTTGACGAAGGCGGGATCAATGCGTGTTCGTGGTTGGTCAAGTTTCCTGATTATAATGACATGTCAAAGTTTCAAACGGTGTTTCTTGGGTTGATGTATGAGACGTTGAATAGACGGAAATGGGGAGAAACAGAGGAGCACGATTATTTTGTTGATGCATTTTCTCGGGTTAGTATTGGTGATGCCAAGGATTTGGAGAGTGAGGAAGAAGAAGAAAGTGAAGAGGAAAACGAAGGCGATGGTCCTGTGAAATGGGAAACTGAGAAAAACGAAAAGAATAGCAGTTTGACTGTGGGGTACGCCAAGGATAGGTCGTATGTTGTTCGTGGCGACAAGATTGGGGTTTTCAGTGAAGATGATGCAGGTCAACTCAACTTCCAGACGGCAATTACCAATGTTGCAGACTTGAAGGGTAAGCATTTTAGTCCTGAAAAAATGCTTCTTCACCAGCAGGACCAGTATATGATTATTTCAAACCCGCAGTTTGACGATAAGGCGTTGTACAAGATGGATCTTACACGAGGAAAGATTGTTGAAGAGTGGGAGGTGTCCAAAGATGTGCCAGTCAAGTCGTATGCGCCAACATCAAAGTTTGCCCAATTGACTGATGAACAGACGTTGACGGGTATTTCGTCGAATGGGTTGTTTACTATTGACCCGAGGTTGAGTGGCACAAAGTTGGTTAATGACAAAACGTACAAGGCATACAAAACCACCAACAACCAGTTTCAGACATTGGCAACTACCGACAAGGGCTATATTGCGTTGGGGTCCGGCAAGGGTGATATCAGGCTTTTCGATAGATTAGGTGCTAATGCGAAGACGGCGTTGCCGTCGTTGGGGGATCCGATTATTGGGATTGATGTGTCGAAGGATGGTAGGTGGTTACTTGCCACATGCAAGACGTACTTGTTGTTAATTGATAACAAGATCAGTGATGGTCAAAAGAATGCTGGCAAGTTGGGGTTTACGAATTATTTCGACAAGGACAAGAAACCCACGCCAAGACGACTTGCGTTAAAGCCCGAGCACGAGGCGTATATGGTGAGAGAGAATGGAGGGAAACAGTTGCTGTTTACGCCTGCGTATTTCAATACTGGCCGTGACTCTAAAGAAACTACAATCGTCACCTCGTTGGGCAAGTATGTTGTTACGTGGTCGATGGGCAAAGTGTTGTTGGACAAGGAGAACCCGTATTTGGTCAAGAGGTACACGCAAAACGTTATTGCTGATAATTTCAAGTTTGGGTCGAACAACGAAGTGATTATGGCGTTACAGGATGATGTTTCTATGGTAAGTAGACGTAGTTTAGCTAATCCAAAGAATGTATTTAAGTAAATATATATATATATTACCAAAACCTAAATGTTTGTTTCATTTCTTGTAGCCATATTCTTCTGAACGCATTAGCTTTTTGCCATCGAGTGGGTTTAAAGTCGTGGATATCGAACTCGGTGAGTTTGGAAGCGTCAGGGAATTCCTGGTAGGGTATACGATTGATTCGGGCGTGAACTTTGCGAACCCAGTTGTTGAATCCTGGTGATTCGATGAGGAGTCTGTACAAGTATTCCTGGAGTGAGTTTGGTGGAGGTTTCATTGGTGAGGAGCACTAGTCGTCAATTTTGGGAAGCTTTTTTTTTGGGTTGCTGTTTTGGGCGAAATGTAAACAAACTCATCACAAAAAAAAATCTGGCCAATATCCTTTACTTTTCTTCTTTCACCAACCATGTCAGCACCCGACGAGATTGAATTAGATTTTAATGATATAATACCAGCAGAGCTTCCGCAGAGCAGGATATCGTTGCCTCCAGACTATAGCAGCACCAATCATATTACCAACGAATTGTTCCAGGTGACCAGAGATAAGAACCGCCATCCTAAACGGTTGAACAACGATAAGATCCAGAAAATGATTCGGGACCTAGAGGAAACAGATTACGAGCTAGATGATGTGGTGAGGACGAGAGTGTTTAAAGGGAGACTAAAAAACCGACACAGCTTTAGCCAAGTACGTTCTGACTTGAATGAGTACTTTGATGAAAACAAAGAGAATCGGGATAAGCCGTCGAAAGTTACAAAGAAAAAGTCGCCGGTGCCCATACTACAGCCAATCACCAATAGTTCTAAACCCAAACGAGTGTGTTTGCCGAAACACACGGTGCTACGTCCACGGAAACCTGCGCTCAAACAAGATGGGGCCACTACGATATTTCTTATGGAGTCGCTGTCGGGACTAGTTAACGATGCCACCAAGTATGCTACTGAGCTCAATAGTTCGCAGTGTGAGGACTTTCCACTACCGGAACACGAGAATGAAGTGGTGCAAATCCCGACCAATGAAGATGATAACCCGAAAATGGCGATTATCAGGATGTTCAAGACCAAGAGGGTTGGGAGCGAGCAGGAGAATGGGGTGCAGGTAGTTTCACAGACGGCACCCACCAAAAAGACAGTTAAATGGGCCACGAATTTAGAATGGTAAATAGATAGTACAAATAAAAAAAATAAAAGTGGCCATGCTATTAAAATGTGCGACGAAAAAAAAAAAAAGTGTTTGTTGTCCTCTTTCTTTCTTAACCATCCGCCATGTCTACGTTTTTCGATGAAATGAGCAAATCGTTTGCTGACGTCAAGGTCAGTGACGGTAAGATTGATACTGCTGACTTTTTACAAGCATCTGAGTCGTTGGTCAAGTTGTTTGATCTTTTAGGGTCGTCTGCATTTACTGTGGTCAAGTCAGATATGACTGGAAATATTACGAAGATACGTAACAAGTTATTAGAAGATCCAGCCAACTCCGCCACTTTACAGGATTTGGTGCTTACTGAAGCCAAGACCAAGACCAAGACTGCCACGCAAGGTTTGTTGTGGTTGTCTCGTGGGTTGCAATTTACAGCCCAAGCTATGAGAGAGACAGTTGATGCTCCAGGTAAGGAATTGACCGTTACATTCACTGATGCATACACCAAGACGTTGTCTAAGTTCCATGGTATGTTGGTCAAGCCAGTTTTCAAGTTGGCGATGAAGGCATGTCCATATAGAAAGGACTTTTTCGAAAAGTTGGGTGCTGATCAAACTAAGGTTGCTGAGCAATTACAAAAGTGGTTAGAGGCATTAGAAGGCATTGTTAAGATTATTATGGACTTTTTTGCATCTGGAAACTATGGTAAGGGTTTATAGACTATATACTTTCTTCACCGATTTTCTTTGTTGCTTCCATCAATTCGTGTAGCTGGCCGATTTGTTCAGGCGACATTTTATCGAGATCCTCTTTACTCAACTTTCCGTGCAGCCAGGACCCGCCGTCGATCTGTTTCAAGTAGTCTTGCCATTCAGTTAAGAAGCCGACGATGTGGAGGGGGTTGTCGATCTTTTTATGGTCTTTGAACTCCTTTTTCACATACTGGTCGCCCAAGTACCGCAACTCTTGGGGCAACTTGCGGTGGTGGGCACGTAAGATTGCACGGTATAATGGGAGCGGTGGGAGTATAGGGGAGGTGATTCTCTCTGGACGACGTGGTTTCACAAGTCTAACAACTGATGGGTGCATGGTGGGTGGTGTTTGTGAAATACCAAAACAAAACAATGACTTTTGCTTTTTTGGTTGAAAGCTAAAAAAAAAAATTTTATTTTTGGTTGAACATTTCCCAAATAGGAATATGTCTAAAACAAAATATTTTTACTAAAAATGGATTATGGTCGAACAACCAAGATATATATGAAGCGTTGACTTCCCACATCCCAAATAATTTTTGGGCACCACTTTCTTTTTCAACTAACAAACGATGAAATTTTTATTATTATTATTGGCCGGTGTTGCCATTGCTGAATCAAGTGTTGAAGTTGCCCCAAGTGAAGTTGTCCCAAGTGTTGAAGTTGTCCCTAGTGTTGTCCCAGTTGAAGCTGTTTCTGACTTACAAATAAAAGCCAGTGTGGCCAGTCCTGCTGCTACCCCTACTGCTGCCACAACTTCTGGCTCATTATTTGGAGACTTGGTAGATGGACTTTTTGGTGGTGCCCAAAACTCAAGTGCGATAGCTACTCCAACCACCACTGCTACTGCTGCACAAAGTACAGGTGGGTTCTTAGATGGTTTATTTGGTGGAAGCAATACTGTTGCCAACTCTACTGGCTCTTCTGATGGAAGTTTGTCTGATTTATTTGATGAATGGTTTGGTCCATCTAACTATACCAAAACTGCAGGCGCTCCATCTTCATCTACAGGTTCGATTTTAGATGGTTTATTTGACGATTTGTTTGGCGATTCAGGGTCAAACAGTGTGTCAACAAACACGGGCTCAACCTCTTCTAGTGGCAGTTGGATTGATGATCTTTTGAACGAATTCTTGGCTCCTTCGAACAGTTCTGATTCCACTGCTCCATCATTTGACGGTGGTGACCTTTTGAATGATATTTTGGGTATTGGTGAAAACTTGGCTGAAGATTTGTTTTCCAATATTGATGGTAAGAGTATTTTGACGGGTGTTTTAGGTTTTGCTGGCGAAATTTTCGATGATTTGTTTAGCTCGTTTGGGTCTTCTAGTGGTGGGTTTTTGAGTTCATTGTTGAATTCAATTTTTGGTGACTCTGGCTCTTCTTCTTCTTCTTCTTCTTCCTCCGTGCCATCTACATCGATTTCTGATATAGTTTCTGATGTTTTTACATCACTTTTCGGTGGTATTCTTGGTGGGTCAAGTGGGTACACTGGATCTACAAGCAAAGTTTGTACTTTGAAAAAGAGATCTCTTGAGAAGAAGGAAATCAGAAAGCTTGTTAGAAAGAGTGTAAACAAAGTAATTGCCAGAAGACAACAAGCCATTGCTGAAAAGAAACAAGCCAATGCCAAAAGAGAGTCGGTAGTTTTAGCCTAGTTTGTATAATAAATACCCTTTATAAGAAAAAGTTAATACAATACGAATATTATTTTTAGAATTTCCCAACTTAGTAAGTCAAGAGCACTGACAGATTAGGGGTGGGTCGCCCCTCTTGGTGTTTTTGTGTGTATTACTGTATTTGGACTTGCAATTAGGTTTATTACTGTATTGGGAATAGGAAAAAAAAATTTTGTTTTTTTTTTTTTAGGTGCAAAAAAATTTCCCAATTGAGTTGTACTGTATTGTTGGAGGTTAGCAAATATATATCTACCAATCTGCTGTAAAGTAAAAAAATTTTCTGGAGATCTCTTTTGTTTCTTTTGAAGCAAACTTTCAATCATTCGTTACAAACTATAGTTCAATCATGAAAGTAACAGCTGTCAGTTCAGTGTTACTAACAGTTGCTGCATTGACCAATGCAAATGAAATTGACAAGAGAAGTTTTTTTGGTGATCTTTTTTCAGGATTAACAGGGAGTAAGGCAGCAGCTCCAGCGGCAGCTCCAGCTGCACAACCAGCTGCACAACCAACTACTCAATCACCAGCTGACCAACCAACTGTACAATCACCAGTTTCATCTGACCAACCATCCACTGCACAACCAGTTGCTCAAAATAATTTATTATTAGATTCTTCAAATAGTACTTTAGTTGTGCCAAGTTCATCCAAATCTTCAACAACCACACGTTCCACAGCTGGTTTATTAGATAATTTGTTAGGAGGAAGTGGTGCCACATCTAGTGAAGCATCATCCAGTGAAGCACCATCCAGTGAAGCACCATCCAGTGAAGCACCATCCAGCTCATCAAGTGAAGCTTTGTCTAGCAGTTCAACAACCAAACGACCAACTGCTGCTGCTAAAGGTTTTTTCGGCGATTTGTTTGGTACTCAATCAAGTGCATCTGAAACTGATGATGAAGATTGTGTTGAAGAGACTGAAAGTCCAACAAGTGCTCCAGCAAGTGCTCCAACTACGTCCAAGGTTGCTACTACTACCGGTGGTGGACTCCCAAATATATTGTCAGATCTCTTTCCTGGAAAATCAAGTGCTCCCATTTCCAGTGCTGAATCCAGCCCAACTGTTGCTTCTAGTACTACTGGATTCCCAAATATATTGTCGGATCTTTTCCCTGGCAAATCGAGTGTTCCAAGTTCCAGTGCTGAAACTAGCACAACAGTTGCTTCTAATACTACCACTAGTGGTGGTGGTTTCCCAAACATTTTATCGGATCTTTTCCCAGGGAAATCAAGTGTTCCAAGTTCCAGTGCTGAAGAGGATGACGAAGAGTGTGAAGATCCAACGGAATCCGTAACCTCGAATTCTAGTCCTACTGGAGGGATTTCAATTCCAACCTTTCCAATCACCAGTCAAAGTAAGACAAGTGTCTCGTCAGTTGTTTCAAAAAGCACTTCTGAAGATGATGATGATGAAACTGAGTGTGAGACAGACATTCCAACGATCATTCCAAGTGGGTCTGTCCTTCCAACAACGTCTGTTCTTCCAACTATTATCCCTACTGGATCAGGATCTATTACTATTCTCCCAACAAAGTCAACCACTTCTGATGACGATGATGATGAAACTGATTGTGAGACTGATATACCAACGATCATTCCAACTGGGTCAGCTACTATCATTCCAACTGGGTCGGGTTCTATTACTGTTCTCCCAACCAAATCTGCTACTTCTGATGATGATGATGATGAGACTGATTGTGAAACTGAAATTCCTACTATCCATCCAACTGTGTCAACCACTA